>SDBT01000140.1_pt1 | contig 95451 bp, 85 predicted proteins | sample 2277101 | NCBI WGS metagenome assembly SDBT01 (sample SAMN10404973, study PRJNA504765) | marine sediment metagenome | isolation source: marine sediment core GS10_PC15, 103 cmbsf | place: Arctic Ocean: Southern Knipovich Ridge | collected 2010
GCCTGGGCCATGGGCGAGCCTGCCGGCCCCGGCCCGAAGCCCACGCTCAGCGGGTGGATCAGCGGCAGGGCGCCCAGGCCGGACAGCGTGGTGGCCACGGGCGCGTCCAGCCGCTCGGCCAGCTCGGAAAGCTCGGCCAGCGCCTCGAAGCAACCGGAGCCGGCATACAGGCCCACCTGCAAGCTGCTTTCGATGAACTGGCAGGCCCGGTCGAGCTCCTCGGCCGCTTCTGGCTGAAGGACCCGCGGCCCGGGCCTGAACCCGGTGCCCTCCATGCGGGCGCTGCCCCGCTGGACGTCCGCGGGTATCTCCACCAGCACCGGCCCCGGTTCGCCGCTGCGCGCCAGCTGCACGGCCCGCGACATGCCCGAGGGGACCATCTCCGGCTCGTCGAGCAGGAAGACCCGCTTGCACACCGGCCGGGCCATCGCCAGCTGGTCGAACAAGGGCTCGGGCCGATCCCGGCCTGACGGCGGAACGGACGTCCCGGAAGCCACCAGCACCAGCATGGGCGTGGAGTCCATGCGCGCCTGGGCGATCCCGCACACGGCCCTGGCCAGGCCCTGCCCGGGCGACAGCACGCAGGCCGACAGCTCGCCGGTCAGGCGGGCGTGGGCGCTGGCCATGAAGGCGGCGCTCTGCTCGTCGGTGACCAGCACGATCTCGACCGGGCTGTCCGCAAAGGCGTCGAACAGCGGACTGCCTATGATCGAAGGAATTCCAAACACCCGTCCGACCCCCGCCCGGCGCAGGCTGGCGACCACGCCGGCGGCGCCGGTCATGTACCCCCAGGCCGAGGATGAGCCGCGCTGCTTCATCACCAGGGCAATATATCGCTGCGGTGAAGTCGTTGCAAGCGAACGGCGGATGGGTGATACTCACCGGCCGAGGAGGAATCCAACCATGTCAGGCGTGTTGCGCTCGGCGATGCTCTCGGTCCTGCTCCTTGCGCTGGTCCCGGCGGCCGGCCGGGCCAGGGTCACCATGAAGGGCTGGTACTTTCCCAACCCCTACACCCTGTCCGGCCCCACCAGCCCGTACCGCTCCGGGGGGGTGGACCTGAGCCTGGCCATCAGCGACGCCGGCTACGCGATCGCCTTTCCCCTGACCAGCACCCTGACCGACCGGGCCAACAAGTTCATCATCGAGATGGGGCTGCCCATGGCGGTAGGGGTGAAGGAGTCGGGCGGAAGCGAGTTCTACATGGGCAGCCCCAGGCTCGGGCTGCGCGGCACCTGGCGCTTTCGGATGCCGTTCGCCGAGGGCTACACCCTGCCGGCGGCCTGGAGCGTGGGGGCCGACGTGAACATCCCCCTGGCCATGATCTGGAGCGCCGGCGACGGCTACAATCTCTCGATTCCCATGTACGTGCACGACCCCGTGGCCTGGATGCCCGCGTTCGGCCTGCGACCCAAGGCGCAGTTCGCCCTGGGCGAGCCGATCTTCTTCGGCGTGTTCGAGCTGAGCCTGCTGAACAGCATCAGCAAGTCCGGCGACTACGACTTCCTGGTGGGCTGGGGTTTTGCGCTCGGCAGCCAGCCCGACGACCTGCTGTCCATCACCCTGGAGTTCGGCGGCCTCCACGACGTGACCGACAGGTTGTTCAGCGAAGACAGCGTCTGGGGCGCCCTGGGCGGTAAGTTCTACATCGGCCAGTTCGTCACCGGCCTGTTGATCCGCCTGCCCTTCACCAGGGCCTTCGTGGACGCCGACCCGACCGTCTCCTTCACGGTCTTCGTGGGATACGAGCAGCGGCGCAAGGAACAGTTCTGAGTGCCGAGAAAATCACTCCGAGATCACCACCCCGGCCTTCTCCAGGATCCTGCCGTCCGGGGTGAAGCGCACGCCCCAGCGATGGATCTTCTTGCGGTCTTTCTTTTGCGCCAGGCGGTAGAACAGGGTGAACAGCTCTTGGTCGCCCGGCGAGAAGTCCACCTGCGACGGGACGGCCGAGATGGCCCGCGGGTAATAGGGATCGCCCTTGAAGTCCAGGATTTTTTTGATTTTCGGCTCGTTGTCTGACACGGCCCAGGAGGCCACCTCGGAGACCAGGACCTCGTCGCGCCGGCCGCGAACCCCCGGGCCCCTGAAATACAGCAGCCGGCCGTCCGGGGAGAAGGACGGCGAGGTTCCGGGGCCGAGGGCGAACGCTCCCTGCCCCTCCGAGCCTTCTGAATCGACCACCAGGATCGACGGATCGAAGGTGGTGTACGCCAGCCAGCGCCCGTCGGGCGAGAACGCGTGCGGCATGCGCTCACCGGCCGACTTGAGCAGGCGGCGGAACCCGTAGCCGGGCCCCACCAGCCAGTAGTCCCAGCGGCAGCGGCCCTGGTGGCAGCCAAGGCCCACCCCCAGCACCGCCCGCCGTCCGGTGGAAGCCGCGAAGAGGTTGGCGTCGAGAAGGACCCGGCCGGCAGGCAGGAAGCCGAGAAACTCCCCCTGCTCGACCCGGTACCACAGCCGGCCGGCCGCCCGCTCCTCGCCCGTGACCGCGACCAGCGAGCCGTCGGCCAGCGCGCGGCCGGCGCCGGCAGCGTCGGGCCGAGGAAGTGTGAGCAGCGGCACCTCGACGCCGGGCACGCCGGCGAAGACCCGGCCAGCCCTGGGATACGGCCCTTCGTTGAGCGCCGGCTTGTGGCGATCGAACCGGTAACGCCGGGTGACCACCTCCGCTGTGTCCCAACCGGCCCTGGCAAGGGCCTCGACCAGCGTCCGGGCCCATTCCTGGCGGGCGAACTTTCCCGCCACCAGGATATACCCGCCCTGGCCTGCAGACCGATCCACCGCGGGGTATCCGATCGGCACGGCCGGCACGGCCGCCAGCCGCCTCATCGGACCTGCCAGCGCGGACAGCATCGCCGAGCGGCCCGCAACCACGAGGTACAGGTGCGAAGGGCGCTTGTGCAGGGGAGGCTCGACGAACGGGCCGCCCGGCCCGGGCGGCGGGACACGGTCCGGTTCCCTGCCGGCGAATGCAAGTGCGACAGTGGGTTCCAATCCGATCGGCGCACCCGCGGCCGAGTCGCGGGCGCCTGCGGGCCCGGACTCCTCCGGGCAACCCGCCGTGAGCGCATAGACGATCAATACGGCGAGGGGCGAGAATGCGCGCATAAAATCAGTTCCAAGTTCCTAGTTCCTAGTTCCCAGTTCTTCGTTTCCATAACTGGGAACTTGGAACTAGGAACTAGGAACTAGGTTTTCAAGAACTAGGTTTTGTAAGAATTTCTCTATCCGCAAGTTGGTCAGCTCGGGCAGCTCTATGGGTCCGGTGTGGGTGCCCATGGGCAAGGTCAGCAGCTGGGACTCGGGAATCATGGCGTGCATCCGCCGCGCGATCCAGTACGGGGTGAATCGATCGGCCTCACCGGCCACGATCAGGGTCGGCACCCGGATCTCCGGCAGGTAGGGCTCGGTCGTGTGCCGGGCGGCGCCGGCCAGGGTGCGGACGAACACGTCCGGATCCATCTGGCTCAGTTGCTCCAGGTAGGGAAAAAAGTCCTCGCGCTTTATCAGGCCCTCGTTGATCTCGAAGGTGCAGGCGAACCAGTAGGCCAGCTCGGTTCCGATAACCTCGCTCCAGATCTTCTTGACGATCGGGTTGAACCGGCCGGTCACGTAGCGTGCCAGCGGGAAGAGGCGCTTGGCCAGCCCGGAGTCGTGGAAGTGGTCGAGGGCCTTGCCGTAGGGGCCGGTGATCGGGATCAGGGCGCGGACCCTGTCCGGGTAGCGGTGGTAGAACTCCAGGACGACCTGGACGCCCATGCTGTGGCCGAGCAGCACCGCCGGGTGTTCGACGCCTGCGTGGTCGAGCACCAGCTTGAGATCCTCGACGCACTCCTCGATGCCGAGGTTCTCCAGGTTCTCGGGCACACCGCTGCTGCCGTGACCGCGGTAGTGGAAGTGCAGCAGCCGGCAACGGTTTTCGAAATACGGGATCAGGTACTTCCAGACGTAGCCGGTGCAGCCGATCCCGTCGCACAACACCAGGGTCGGCTCACCGCTGCCAATCCGCCGGTACCAGATCGGGGTCGCGTCGAAGCTCTCGATCGTGGTCTCCGCGTAGTGATCCACCTGACCTCCCCAGATCCCAAACCCATTGTCATCGCGGCCGGATGAACTGGATCCCGCTCTTCTTCCTGCGGCGCTTCTTCTTCTTCTTCTCCGGTTTCGGAGCGGCGGCGCGCTTGGCGTCGGCGATCCTGGCCCGCAGATCGAGCAACTCGGAATCGTCGATGGCCACTTCGAGGGCCTGGTCGGCGAGCTCGATGGCGGGATCGAGCTCCTTCTTGGCGAACAGGATCTTGACCTTGACCTTGAGCATCTCCACGTCGGCCTGCGACTCGGCCAGGATCTCGTCGGCGTACTCCATGGCGGTCGTCAGGCTTGAACCGTTGTCGGCGTAAAGGGCCGCCAGCATGCGCTTGACCGCCACGTTCTTGGGCTGGTACATCAGGACCATCTCGAGCTCGCTGATGGCCTCGATCAGCTTGCCAGCCTTGCGGTAGATCTGCGCCAGCTTTTCTCGCGGTTCGGGCGCGCCCGGATTGATCTCCACAGCCCGCCTGAAGGACTTGATGGCGTCCTGTTCCTCGCCCTGCCTCAGAAATATCTCGCCCAGGGCAAGGTGGCCGTCGAGGAACAAGGGCTTGATCGCCACGGCGTCGTCGACCGCCACCAGGGCCTTCTCGTACTCGCCCATCAGCATGTACACCCGGCCCATTCCCACCCTGGCGTGGAGGTTGTTCTTGTCCAGCTCGAGCGCCTTTTCGAACTGCGTCTTGGCGTCGGCGACCTGGTTCAATTGCAGGTAGGCCTTGCCGGCCAGGGTGCGGGTCTCCACGTCGTTCGCACTGATTCCCAGGGCCACCTCGAACTCCTTCACGGCCGCATCGAACTTGTGGTTCTTGGCCAGGTGCTTGCCCAGCGTCTTGTGGACCCGGAAGTTGTCCGGCGCCAGGCCGGCCGCCTCCTGGAGTTTCTTCAAGGCCTTGACGTCCTTGCCCTGGCGCAGCAACACGTCCGCCTGCAGGGTGATGATCTCCACGTCGCCCGGGCTGGCCTGCCGCAACTTGCGCAGGGCCCGCTCGGCGTCCTCGAAGCGGTTCATCTTGATGTAGATCTCGGTCAGCTTCTTGAGCACCACGATGTTCTGATCGTCCTTGAGCAGCACCTTGCGGAAATGCTTCATGGCCTGGCCGGGCTTGTTTATGCCGTCGTAGAACAGCCCCAGCTGCCAGTCGGGCTCGATGGAGTCCGGCATCATGTCGGCCGCCTTGCTCAGGGACATGACCGCCTGGCCGCTCTCGCCGTTCTTGATCAGCGCCATCCCGTGCTGCATGAAGTACTCGCCCTTGCCGGGGTCCAGTTGGGTGGCCTCGCTGAACAGGCGGGCCGCCTGGCCGAAGTCGCCCTGTTTATCCAGCGCAAGACCCCGGTTGTAGCACTCCTGGGCCTTCTCCTGGGGCGATTTCTCGGGCAGCAAGAGATCGCAGCCCTGCACCAGCATGGCTAAAAAAATCGCTAGAAAAATCGACCGAGTCAACCAGTCAACGCCTCGTCGCATGATTCGAGATCCTCCCGGAGGCTTGCGGTCCATGGGTGGCGCCGCTAATATGTGCTGATGTCCTACGCGTTTCGGTCTCTTAGCACTGTTCCCGTCCGCGGTCAACACCACTTCCGGACCATGCCGCTGTGCGCGCTGCTGGCCCTGGCCGCCGGCCTCTCGGGCTGCCACCGGCCGCCCAGGCCATGGGATCCGGATCCGCGTCTGCCGGCCGCCTTCAACTCGCCAGAGGCCACCTTCCACACCTGGACGGCGGCCAGCCTGAACGGGGATCGGAAGCGGGTGCGGGAATGCTACTGGGACGGCCTCGGGACCGAAGAGATCGGAGCCTGGCTGACCGAGAACCTCCGTCCAGAGGCCGATGCCCTGTTCTCCGGCGCCGGATGGCTGGGATGCGAGCCGGTCACGCCGGTGGAGGTCAACTTCTCCTTTGCGGCCGGAGACGGACAGGAACTCCGGGGCGTCATGGTGAGAACCGCCGGAGGCTGGAAGCTGCAGCGCTGGTAGGGCTCAGCATTCGCGTCCGTCCACTTGACCGATGCGGGCCAGACGTTCCCGCAACTAGCCGAGTTCCAAAGACAAATTCTCGTCCAGCTGACGGATTGCGCCCGCCCGATCGGTTCGGCTATTCTCGACCTCATAGAAGCGATCCATCTACCCCTACCAGGAGGGGAGCTATGAAAGCCAAAGCGCGTTATCGCAGACCGCTCCGCTGGCTCGGCGATCGATCCGGCCAGGTGGAGGTGGAGACCGCCGTCGTCATGCCCATGGTGATCTTCCTGCTGCTCGGACTGATGCAGCTCGGCATGCTCAACCAGGCCCGCCTGTTCACCAAGTACGCCGCCTACCGGGCGGTGCGCACCGGCGCGGTCCGCAACGCCGACATCGACAAGATGGAGGCCGCCGCGGTGGCCGCCGCCCTGCCGATCCTGAGCCGCAACAGGAGCGGCTCGGAGGTCCTCGACAAGACCCATACCCCGGGGTTGTGGCTGCAGAAGTTGAACAGACCGGGCTACGGCGGCTTCCTGGGCGGCGCGGGGCTCGGCAACCGCATGACGGACGTGGGCATGAAGTACGCCGAGGTGACCATCTGCGGTCCGCTGAAGGGCGACGTGAGCGGCAGCACCTATAGCGCCGAGGGAACCCGGTACGTGCCCTTCGACAACCCGGACCTGGCCGGCCAGCCGCTCAAGACCAAGCTGCGGATCGAGCTGACCATCAACTACCGCATGGTCATCCCGTTCGCCGACTGGGTCATCTTCCGCATGGCGCGCGGTCGCAACCTGATCAAGGAGCTGCGCCTGCAGTCCACCCAGAACCTGATCGACGTGCCGGGGGGCGACCAGTACGGGGCGGCGGCCTTGGCCGGGGTGCACATCCTGCCCATCCGGGCCCAGTACGCCATGAAGCTGCACTCGGACGTGGATTTCGACAACGGCGATCTGCCGGATGAGAACAACTGCAAGGCCGGCGGCGGCGCCGACGACAGCTGACTTCAGGACACGGGAGGCTTCCCATGTATGCGCTCAAACTCAGAAGGGCAGTCCGCAACCGACGCGGGCAGACCATGGTACTCGGCACCCTGGGGGTGCTGCTGATATCGATCATGATGCTGCTGACCCTGAACGTGGGCCAGGCCGTGCACGAGAAGATCCGCATCCAGCAGCTGGCCGATGCCGCGGCCTTCTCCACGGCCACCCAGGAAGCCCGGGTGTTCAACTTCCTGGCCTACACCAACCGGGCCAACATCAGCTCGCTGGTCTCGGCCGCGTCGCTGCACGGCTTCATGAGCATGGCGTCGGCGATTCCCGAGATGTTCAATGCCGCCCGCATCACGTTCTTGATGCACGCCGGGATCGAGTTCGCCATGTGCGCCACGTGCTGCTGGCCGTTCTGCTTCTCCATGTGCATCCACTGCTACCACGGCATCAAGGACCTGCAGGCCGCGCGTAACTATGGAAAGTCGCGCAACGACTACCGCGACGCGGTCAACGACCTCGACGACCAGTTCAAGAACACCATGAAAGCGCTCGACCTCCACATGTTCTACATCTCGGGCGCCCAGAAAGGCTTGTGCATCAAGGTCGCCGCGCAGATCCTCCAGGACGAGATCACCACCGAGTTGCGCGACAAGTACGCTCCCCAGGCGGCCGGCAACGAGTGGCTGCTGCGCCTCAAGAACGCCGGCACCCTTGGGGCCGCGCCGGGCGCGATCCAGGGCGGATCGCGCGGGTTCTCCGACGTGTTCGAACGCAGCGAGACCATCCAGAAGTTCGTGCCCACCATGATCGCCAACGGCACCCGCTGGAGCAAATCCTTCATCAACGAGTGGTTCGTGTCCAAGCGCGGGATGGCCGAGGCGTTCGGCTTCATGCATCCCAAGGCATTGATCAAGCTGTTGACAAAGGACGGCAAGCCGGCCAAGGGCATCTCCTTCCCCATCTCGCACGAGGGCCAGGGCCGCATCATCAAGGAGCCGGGCAGCCCGGTCGGCAAGATCACAAGCAACCTCATGGGCCCCGACGCCAACGCGGTGGGCGCCTACGACTCGGGCGTGATCATGTCCATGGGTTTCATCTGCATCTTCTCCATGATCCCCATGTTCATGACCTACCAGGCCTACGTGTCATCGGGCCCGGACGGCGGCGAGCACAGGCATAGGGATTCTTGCTCCGGCGCGGACGGTCACAAGTTCCGCTGCCTGGACCTGCACATGGGGCCGTTCGCGTGCTTCACCCTCTTCGACGCCGACCCGGATCCGGCCCACAACTTCGGCCAGCCGGCGGCCTACGCGGTCATCAAGCAGGACATGAACGTAATGGCGGGCGGCGGCAAGGGCACCTGGGAGGTCGACCTGGAGACCGACGGGCACGGGACCATCACGGTCGACCTGAAGACCTCGGAAGGCCCCATCGAGGTGGGTATCGCCAACAACGCGTACAAGATGGGCGACTTCGCCAAGGGCGTGGCCATGAGCAAGGCCCTGGCGTACTACCACCTGCCCCGCTACGGCAGCGACGGCTGGAAGGAGCACCCCAACTTCTTCAACCCGTACTGGAAGGCCAAGCTCCACCCCTTCAGGCCCGTCTCGTTGTCCGCGGCAGGGGCAGAGGCCGCCATCATCCTGGCCGCGGGTGGGGCCGCCTCGTACGCGGTGGCCCTGCCCGGCGCGCCGCTGCCCTGACCGGAACCGTCAAAGGGAGGAAGCCATGTCTGGCATATCTGAAATCGTAAAGCGCACTGACAAGCGCGGCGGAGAGCGCGGCGCGGCCATGGTGGAGTTCTCGGTCATGATGCTGGCCTTCGTGCCGCTGATCCTGCTGCCCATGTACTTCCAGGACAGCCTGCGTTTCAAGCTCGACGCCCAGGAGGCGGTCTGCTCGACCGTCTGGGACTTCGCCTTCGCCAACTACGAGACCGACACGGCGAGCAGCATATCGGGCTCGATCGCGTCGTCCAACCAGCAGGTGTACGCGAACCTGTGGTCCGGCAACAAGCGGGACAAGCCCGAGAAGGCCGGCCCCTGGTGCGACTTCGCCTGGGAGAACGAGATCTCCTGCACCGTGGACATGGGGTTCGCCGCCGGCGCCTACAGCGTCCCCCTGTTTGGGCTGGCCGAGGACTACCACGGCGCATACACCAAGGGAGGACTGGTGACCTGCCAGGGCAACATCGCGGTCGAGAACCACTACATCCCCAAGCAGTTCAACCAGAACTTCGCCGAAAAGGAGCTGTTTGCCCACGGCACCGACCCGCTGAGCCTGCCGGTCGAGAAGCTCGGCATCCTGGTCGACCCCTGGACCATCCACGATCCGAGCGACGCGGAAGAGGACGGCAATGGCAACGACGCCTTCTACGAGCGGGTGGACTTCCTGTGGAAGAAGCCGTTGACCTACCAGATCTTCCGGGGCATGTGGTGGATCTTCGTGCTGAAGATGATGAGCAAGATCAGCCTGACCGCGGCCGCCTGGGACGACCCCACCAGTCTCAAGATGTCCACGCAGCATTACAGCGGAGACAGCTACAAGACGCGGTCGGTAACGGTATCCGGTGGCAGGAGCAACTTCTACACCAACCCGTTCGAGGACGGCGAGAACAACGAGTACCAGGAGACGTTCGAGAACCGCCGCGCCATCTACCTGGGATGCCAGTCGTTCGGAGACGACTGCAACTGAGGCGGCCCGGACCCGATGAGGAACCGCATGCGATGAGAGCGTCTTGCGCACAATGCCTGATAGGGCTGCTCCTGACCTGCGGGCTTCCGGCCTTCGCGGGCGAGGGTATCGAGCCCGCGGACATTCCGCCGGGCCCGCAGGTGAACCTGCCGGGCGCCGACGAGGACGCGCACCCCGGGACCCTGGGGCTGCCGGTCTTCCCGGGCTCCAGGCACATCCCCATGGACGGGAGTCTGAGCACCGGCGGCGTCCCCCAGGAGGCGCTCGTCTTCTTCACCGACATGAGCGTCGACGAGGTCCTGCGGTTCTACGGCCAGGACCTCGAATCCCGGAAGCTGCGCGTGACCCGGCACAGGTTCGGCCCCCATTCGGGATACGTGGGTTTCTATCATCCCCTGACGCAGACCATGCGGATGGCCACCGTGCAGGCCAAGGCCGGCGGCGGCTGCATGATCGTGCTGTCGTCGATGAACCCGGCGCCGCTGCTGGGCAACAATGGCATGACCATCCCCGAGGGCCTGCCCGACCTGCCCGGCGCCGCCAGCGTGGTCACGACCACCTCCGAGCAGGCCGGCGCCACCCACCGGACGGTGTACTTCGAGGCCCGGGGCACCCCGGCCGAGGTGATCACCATGCTCGAGCAGCGCGGCGACGCCATGGGCTGGAAGCCGGCGCACGGGCAGAAGCGGACCCCGCACGACGGATTGACGTTGCAACGGGGCAGGGAAACCTGCATGATCCGGGCGCTGCCCGCGTCCAACAGCACGGACGCCGACCCGTCATCCTCGGTCACCATGGTGGTCATCGAGGACAATAAAAAGAAAAGGAAAAGGCAGGGAAGGAACGAGCGATGAAAAAGACCCTCGACGTAGTGTTGGTATTGCTGGTTGCGATCTTATTCCTGGCCGGCTCGACGGCCCTGGCCCGCAAGAGGAGCAACGACTACAAGGACTGCATCAAGGGCTGCAACATAGCCAAGACCAGCCTGCTCAAGGCCTGCGGCAAGATGACGGATCCCGTGGCCAAGAAGAAATGCCGCACCGTGGGCGTCAAGAAGTTGAAGGAAGCGTGCCACTCGCGGTGCAAGAAGTGACGTAAAATTACGACCCGGCCGGCGAAGGCCGGCAGCAGGAGGCTTGAGATGCGGACTCGAATATTGAAAAGGTTGCGCAGGCGGCTTGCGGCGCGACGCGGTCAGTCGATGATTGCCTACGCCATGATCTCCTTTGCGTTCCTGACCGCCGCGGTGGGCGTAAGCATCAAGATCTTCCCCGACATGCTCCTGGCCATAGACCAGTTCGCGTCCTCCATGTACATGGGGATCAACCTGCCCTTCCCCTGATGGCGCCGGTGCTTCCCCCTCCCCCCCCGCCCCCTCCCTCCAGGGGAGGGGGTATAGTACGCTGAAATCCAAGCCGAAAAATTCCCTCCTCCTGGACCTGGACTTGAACCTGGACTTGGACTGTCTGGTCCAGGTCCAGGTCCAGGTCTAGGGAGTGTTGATCCCGGGCGGCCCCTGGTGCATGATGTGCCCGATGCCTAGACCCGCGCTCGAACTGGTGGTCTGCCGCGGAGCCGAGGAGCTGGTGGCCCTGCCCCTGGACCGGGACTCGTTCCGGATGGGACGGGCGCCGACCAACGATCTGGCGGTGCCCGAACCGACCGTCTCGCGTCACCAGTGCGAGATCGTCAGGGACACCGTCGGCTGGCGGTTGCTCGACAGGTCGGGCAAGGGCACCGGCGTCGACGGCAAGCTCTACAAGGAGACCCGGCTCGAGCCCGGGGCGCGGATCGACTTCGGCGCTCTGGCAGTTGTCCTGCGCGAGCGGCCGGAGGACGCCTTGCCGGTCCACACCGTCTCCCTGGGCGGCACCGACGTGATGCATTCGGACCAGGCCGGCCTGGTCGGTCTGCGCCTCTCCGGCCGCGTCGGGAACAAGCACGTGCGCACGCGGCTCAAGTCGCCGGTGCTGTCCATCGGTTCGGATCCGGGCAACGATCTGGTCATCGACGACTCCTTCGTGTCCGGCTACCACTGCCGCATCTACCGCAGGAAGGACGCCTGGTTCGTCACCGACCTGGGTTCGACCAACGGCACCCGGGTCAACGGCGTCGAGGTGGGTGAGGCCCGGCTGGAGCCCGGCGCCCTGCTCCAGATGGGCCGGGTCAACATGACCGTCGAGGCCGCGGGCGGCGAGCGTTCGATCGGCTTTCACGGCATCGTCTCCGAGGATCCGGCCATGAAGCCGGTCTTCGAGCTGATCGAGCGGGCCGCGCCGACCGACGAGACCGTGCTGATCACGGGCGAGAGCGGTTCGGGCAAGGAACTGGTGGCCCAGGCCCTGCACCGGCTCAGCCGCCGGGCGTCCAGGACGCTGATCCCGCTCAACTGCTCGGCCATCAGCAAGGACCTGCTGGAGAGCGAGCTGTTCGGCCACGAGAAGGGCGCCTTCACCGGCGCCCATTCCAAGCGCAAGGGCCTGTTCGAGGAAGCCGACGGCGGCACCCTGTTCCTGGACGAAATCGGCGAGCTGGCCCTGGACTTGCAGGCCAAGCTGCTGCGGGTGCTCGAGAACGGCGAGATCCGCCCGGTGGGCTCCAACGTCCCTATGAGGGTCGACACCCGGGTGCTGGCCGCCACCCACCGCTCGCTGCCCGAGCGGGTGAGGCAGGGGGAGTTCCGCGAGGACCTGTTCTACCGCATCAACGTCATCGAGATCGGCCTGCCTCCGCTGCGCAAGCGCCCGGCCGACGTCCCGATGCTGGCGGTCCATTTCCTCGAATCGGCCACCAGCCGCACCAGCCGCACCAGCCCGCGCAAGCTCTCCGAGGCCGCCCTCGATCACCTGTCCAAGTACCGCTTCCCGGGCAACGTGCGCGAGCTGAAAAACATGATTACCCGGGCCGCCATCCTGTGCCCGGAAGAGGTCATCGAGCCCGAACACCTCACCTTCGCCCCGCCCACCCTGGCCGACCGGGTGGCCGAGCAGCGGATCTACCGCAAGGGCAAGACGCTCAGGGAAGTGGAGATCGAGACCGTCCGCCAGGCCCTCGTAGCCAACGACTTCAACCAGAAAGCCGCGGCCAGGGTGCTGGGCATAGCCCGCTCCACCCTGATCCACAAGATGGAGAAGTACGGCATCCAGCCCGACCCCCCATCCGGCGCTTGAAGGAGAACACCTTTGCAGGACAGGCTGATCTTCATCATCGGACCGCCGCGCTCGGGCTCGACCATGCTGCAGCGCATGCTGGGCTCGCACTCGGCCGTGCTCACCCTTCCGGAGCCGCACATCATAACGCCGCTGGCCCACCTGGGGTACTTCGCGAACGTAGACCGCGCCCCCTACGACCACATCAACGCGGCGCAGGCCATCCGGGAGTTCGTGGCCGACCTGCCCGGCGGCGAGGCGGACTACCTGGACGCCTGCCGGGCTTACACCGACGTCCTCTACGGCCGGATGCTCGGGACCACCGACAAGACCATGTTCCTGGACAAGACCCCGGCCTACGCCCTGGTGCTGCCTTTCCTGACCAGGATCTACCCGCAGGCCAAGTACATCGTGCTCACCCGCCACCCCCTGGCTGTCCTCTGCTCCTACGCCAACTCCTTCTTCGAGGGCGACTTCGAGGCGGCCGTGGCCTTCAACGACATCCTGGGCCGCTACGTGCCCGCCGTGGCGGCCTTCCTGCGCCAGCGCGGGGTGCCGCACCTTCTGTTGCGCTACGAGGATCTGGTCGAAGAGCCCGAGGCGCGGATGGCGGCCGTGTTCGCCTTCTGCGGGCTGCCCGACGAGCAAGGCGCTGTCGACTACGGCGAGCACGCGCATACGGACAAGAGCTACGGCGATCCCAAGGTCCGCCTTCACAAGCGCCCGACCACCGCCTCATCCGACAGGTGGGCCTCCGACCTGGCCGTGGACCAGCGCAAGCTGGATGTGGCCCGCCGGGTGGTGGAGCCGCTCGACCCGCGCGACATCGCCGCCTGGGGATACGCCAAGGCGACCCTGTTCGACCCGGTGGCCGGGGCTGGCGGCACGGCGCAACAGCGCGACTGGAAATGGATGCTCGACTCCTACCGGCTCAAGCGCAAGGTGTTCCTTACCCTGCGCAGGGACATCCACCGCAGCCGCCTCGGCCGGACCGTGCGGCGCGTCAGGTACTACTGCGACGTGCTGTTGCGCGAGTAGACGGTCGGCGGGATCAGAACTTGCACTTGCCGGAAGAGCACGAGCCCCCGGGACACTCGGAGTTGAAGTTGCACTTGCCGTCCGGCGCGTTGGAGCACTTGCCGCTGTTGCACTTGGCTCCCTTGCCGCCGCAGTCCGAGTTGAAGGAGCACTTGCTGCCGGCCGAGTCGGCGCAGCGGCCGCTGTTGCACTTGACGCCCGCGTGGCAGTCGGAGTTGAACGAGCACTTGCCGTATTCCTTGGCGGCCGCGGGCAGCGCGATCAAGCCGACCAGCACGACCAGGGCGAGCAGGATCAGACCGAGTCTCTTTACGTACATGGGACTCCTCCATCGTGGGTATTGGACGATGCCGGCACTCTAGCCCGCACCCTGCCGGGGTGTCAACCGGATCTCCGCCTACAGGAAGATCCCGGCGCAGTAGTTCAGCAGCGGCAGGTCGACCACCTGCTCGCAGGTGGCGTCCTGCAGGCAGCGGCCGAACTGCAGAAGGGCCGCATCCGTGAAGCACTCGAACAGGGCCTGGTCGGGAGTGGCCCGGAAGTCGTCCAGGCACCTTTCGAGCCAGAGATCGGGCGACGAGCCGCTGCATTCGAGCCAGCGGGTGCACCAGGTCCTGGTGAAGGGATCCAGCCCGGCCGCCGGCAGGCAGGCGGCAAGCGCCTGGGCCCAGCACTCGTCGAGTTGCTGCTGGTCGCAGCCCGCGCCCAGGCCGGTGACGCAGTCGAAGCGGGTGTCCAGGTAGGCGCTCTGGAAGGCGCCCTTGTCCTTCATGGCCCCGCAGACATCCTCGCAATCGGAGTCCTCGGGCACCGAAAGGCAGGCGGCCTCGGCCGGGCAGTAGACGGCGCAGTCCATCCGGTAGGTCTGCCTGTCCTCGTCCGGGATCTCATAAGGGCTGCGGTCGTGTTGGTCGCCGCAGCCGGCCAGCGCCAAGACCGCGAGGCGCCACAGAACGACATGGCCGCGGCTTCGAAGCATCACGACGATCGCGCTCAACCACCGAGCTGATAGACGAGCTCGAAGCGCTTCATCTGGCACAGCTTGTCGGTGCAGACCACGAAGCGGAACTTCATCTTCAGGGCGTGCTCGCCCTTGGAGGTCAGCTCGTAGGGCACCTCGAAGCGGATCCGAATGCCCTTGGCCTCCCACTTGGCGTCGGACTTCTTCCAGGCCTTCTTGGTGAGCTTTACCGCCTCGGGCGGCTCGAAGGTGATCCCGGCCGGGCCCATTTTCCTGTCCATCTTCCAGCCGTTGGTGGGCTCGATGACCACCACCAGGGTGCCCTTGAGCGGGTTCTTGGCGTCGACCTCGGTCTTGGCTGCGATCTTGTAGTTGTCGCCGGACTTGATGACCTCGGCGCCCTCCACGGCCTCGGCCCGACAGGCGCCCAGCAAGGCCAGGACAACAGCCAGCATCAGGCATTCGTTCACGCAGCGCATGGGCTTACTCCATCTCGGTTGTTTGTTTGGACGCAGGCCCGGGTCCCGGGATTCACCGGTACTGTCCGGAAAGAAAAGGATTGGACCTGCGCTCCCTCCCGATCGTGGTCACCGGGCCGTGGCCCGAGTACAGCTCGGTGTCGTCCGGGTGGACGAAGATCTTCGTCTTGACGTTTGAGACCAGGGTCTCGAACGAACCGCCGGGCAGGTCGGTGCGCCCGATGGAGCCGGCGAAGACCAGGTCGCCCACCAGGATCTTCTTCTGGCCGACGATCACCAGCGAGATCGAGCCGGGCGAATGGCCCGGGGTGTGCAGCACCTCCATCTCGATACCGCCCACCTCGACGGTGTCCCCCTCTTCGATGGTCCTGTCGGCCGGCGGGGAGGACGCCCCGTTGACCCCGAACATGAGCGCCTGCTGGCCGATCTTCGTCAGCCAGTCGGCCTCGACAGGGTGGACCAGGATCTCCGCGCCGGTGGCCTTCGCAAGCTCGGCGTTGCCGCCCACGTGATCGAAGTGGGTGTGGGTGTTGATGATGTACTTGCACTCGAGATCGTTGCGGTCGAGGGCCGAGCGGATGGCGCCCACATGCCCCCCCGGATCGACCACCGCGGCTTCCTTGGTCTCGGAGTCGCCCACGATGTAGCAGTTGGTCATCAACGGGCCCGTCTGAAGCGAATCGAACACCAGCATGTCCCTCTCCCGTTCCCCCGGAGCCCGGTCAGCATAGCCCGCCCCTTCCGGCCGGTCAACTACGCATCGTGCCGGATGACCCCGGCGCTGTGATTAAGGATTCCAAAGGCTGATCTTCGCCTCGTTTCGTCGGCGTAGACGTAGACGTAGGCGTAGGCGGGTTTTCTCCGACGCGGAGAGAGCTCCACTGGGCTCAATAAAAGGCCGCCGACGTCTACGTCTACGTCTACGTCTACGCCGACGTGGGGAATACCGAGATGCTCATATTATCTCCCCCGGCCCCCCTTCACGCCTCCGCTGCTTGTCGCGCTCGGCAAAGACGCGCGGCTTGAGCCCGTCGGGCAGGACCTTATAGATCAGCGGCAGCAGCACAGCGCCGCCGGGCAGGGTGAAGATGGCCAGCGAGGGGACCGAGCGGATGATGTCCAGCAACTGGCCGCGGACCTGCTTCCACTCCCCGGCACTCAGCTTCTCGCCCGTGGAGGCGCGGAACAGCAGCTCGCCGAGGTCGCCCTTCGACTTTATCTCGTCGACGATCAGGCCCAGGTTCTCGCCGATTGCCTTCTGCAGCCGGTCCAGCATGCGCTGGCGGTAGGAGCGCACCGCGGTGCCCACGGTGAACATGTCCAGGTAGGCCCGGTGCTGCTCGTAGAAGGAGACCACCCGGGCCTCGACCATGGCCAGATCCTCGTGCGAAACCCCCAGCCAGCCGGCCAGGTCCTCGATGTAGTCCCACTCGCGCTCGCTCAGGTGCCCGTCCAGCACGGCGCCCAGCAGCACCTGCTCCAGCAGGAAGTCGCGGGTGCGATCGTCGGACACGGCGGCGGCCACGGCCAGGGAGGAGACGGGCTGGCCGAGCATGGCCAGCAGCTCCCGGCGGGCCGGCCGGGGCAAGTTGGCCGATCGGATCTGCCCGATCATCACTCTGCGCGAGCCCACCCCGATCTTCCGGTCGGCCAGGGTCAAGCCCACCAGGGCCTGGAGCAGCAGCTTGCGCTCGCGGTCGTGGAAGTCGAGCACCCGCTGGATCTGCGCCTGATCGGGCCGGCCCAGCTCGAAGTAGACCACCGCGATCCGGCAGAAGGTCTTGGCGTCGCCGTAGTTGAACGAGTTGTGCATGGGCAGGCCCAGCAGCGGATTGCCGGCCAGGTAGGCCCGCTCGGGCAACTCGCGGGCCACCTTGCGGGTCAGCCTGACGAACGCGGCCGGCGGCTCGCCCTCGCGTGCGAGCCGCGGCAGCAGCCCGTGGAGCTTTGCGGCCAGCCGGAAGTTCCGGCAGAACAGGGCGTAGCACACCATCAGCTCGCCCACCCGGAGGTCACCCTCCGGACGGTGGGAGATGGCGCAGCCGATCTCCATGGCCAGCACTGCCTGGACCTGCTGCAGGGCCATGAACACCGCCCAGCGCTGAGGGTATCCCTTGCGGGTGTGCCCGGTGATGGTCTCCTCGCTGGCCAGCGGCGTGCCGTAGACGACCCCGCGCTCGCGCAGGCGGTGATCCAGGTAGCGGCGGATGAACTCCTTGGGCCCCAGGTCCGGGTTGTCCGCCCGGAAGCGCTGGAGAGTCTCCTCCGCTCCGGCGTCGGAAAAGTCCCTCACGCAGGCGCGCGCGAAGTAGTAGAGCCACCTCGTGTCCATGGCCGGATTCCTATCCGGGGCATCCTACCACGTCAAGAAACATGATGCTGGCCGGGAATAGGCCGTGGGCCGGGCTTGTTGAGCCCAAGAGGGCCCCGGCTAGCTTGACACCGGCGTCCCTTTCTGGGCAACGTATGATCACCCCCACCGGTCGAGGAGGTTCTCCCATGAGATTAACGCTGACTGCGACCGTACTGCTCGCCGGGCTCCTGGCCTTCGGCTGCACGGCCAAGCACATCCCCGGGCTGGAGATCGAGCTGGCCGACACCCCGGACCACCGGGCCCTGATCGAGGTGCTGGACGAATACCGCCAGGCCTACGAGGGCAAGGACATCGACCGCCTGGTGGCCCTGGCCTCGGCGCGCTTCTACGAGGACTCGGGCACCCCGGAGACAGAGGACGACTACAACTACGACGGGCTGAAAGAGCACTTCGGCGAGCACTTCAAGATGCTCAAGAAGGTCCAGCTCACCCTGAGCATCAAGATAGTCAAGGTCGATGGGGACCAGGCCATGATCGACTACCGCTACGTCACCCGCTACCTGATGGACCTGCCGGTGGGCGAGAAGTGGCAGATCACCGACGAGCTCAACCGGCTGGAGCTGGTGCGCGAAGAGGACCGCTGGAAGGTGATCAGCGGCTTCTGAGGCGCCTTCTGAATACCCACCACCCCACCGCGATCATCCCGAACAGCACCAGCCCGGCCGAGGTGGCCGCGCAGGCCGTGCCGGAGAAGGCGCACGAGGGTGGAAGCGACACGACCACGCCCTCGCCGTAGCGGGCCCAGGCGCCGCAGTCGTCGATGGCGGTCAGGGTCACGTTATAGGTGCCCGCCCGCTCGAAGACGTGCGCCACTTTCGAGCCCCGCGCCGAGGCTCCGTCCCCGAACTCCCAGATGTAGACCGCGATGGGTCCTCCCTCGGGATCCCGGGTGGGCGAGGCGTCGAACTGGCCCGGCTGGCCCGGGGCCGGCTGCTCGATCGAGCGCTCGAACGCCGCCACCGGGACCTGGTTGCCGGTGGCGCGGCGGGCGCGGATGCGGGTGACGGGCTCCTCGCCCTTCGGCGGCGGCACCACGCCGGCCTCGACCCCCGGGGCCCGGACCCGGAGGTAGTAGATGTTCCGGCCGGCCAGGCCGCGGCCCACGTCGACCAGCCGGACCCGGCTGCCCGGACCGTCGGCGCTGAAACGATAACCCTCGGGCGCGGAGTCCAGGTAGGCCCGCAGCAATCCCTCGATCGTCTCGGGCAGGCCGTTGTGGATCGAGTAGAGCAGATCGTCCGGCGCGCCGGGGACCAGATCGCCCGCGGGAACGCCCTCGCCCACGAGCCACAGGTTGCCCGACGGCAGCGAGGCCCAGCCCCAGTCCGGCCGGTACGAGATGGGATCCAGGCCGCCATCCCCCGCGGTCACGCGCCTGAAGCCCCAGTAGCCCTTGTCGTCGAGCGGGGTGGCCGAGGCGGTCGCCATCCGGGTGAAGCGCACCCGGCGCGAGGCGCGGATGCCCGAGCCCGCGGTGATCGGCTGGCCGGCCTCGACCGTCTCGTCCTGATCGTCGTGGATGTGCCCGGTGAACACGTAGTCCACGTGCCCGGCTATCAGCCGCAGCAGCGAGACGGCGCTGTTGCCGGTCTGGGTCTCGCCGGCGCGGCCGTCGCCCGGGTCCGAGTCCCAGTCGGGATTGCCCTCGTAGTTCCACTCCTGGAACATGCGCAGCCCCAGCGGCTCGGTGGGAAACGGAAGGTTGGCGTGGTAGCGCCGGCCCCACCGGACGCCCTGGTTGCCGCGCGGGTCATGGTGCAGAAAGAGCACGACCTTCTTGCCCGCGGCCGACGCGGCCGCGAGGTCGCGCTCGAGCCAGGCCAGCTGGGCCGGCGTCAGCCAGCCGCCGTAATTGTCCACCGTGGCCACTCCGAGATCCACGCCCAGGAAATCGAGCGCCAGCACGAACCCGTGCCGGCGCTGGGGAGTGCCCGAGTAGGAGTTGACCCCTGCGAAGTGGTAGTCGCCCTTGTCGAAGGAGAAGTCGCCCGGGCCCAGGTAGCGCCGCCAGTAGTCCAGCCCGTCCTGGCTCAGGTCCGAAAAGAGGATCTTCTTGAGGTCGCCGTAGAGGCAGGCCAGCAGGCTGAACACCCCCACCGCGGTCACCTCGCCCTCGAGCACGTGCCTGGCGCAGCGCACCGACTTGAGCGCCTCGGTCCACCAGCCCTGCTTGAGCGCCAGCTCGTACAGGGCCATACCGTCGTGGTTGCCCGGCACCATGTACGAAGCCAGGGGGCGGGACCAGTAGCGCTCCACTGTGGCGGGGTACTCGCTGCGGTAGTCGGTGCCGTAGACCAGGTCGCCCAGGTAGAGCACGAAGTCCGGATCTATAAAGCTCAGCTCGATCACCTGCTGGGACAGCATGCTCTCGGCGCCGGTCCGGCCCCTGCGCGGGTAGGAGCCGTTGTTCAGGTCCCCGTCGCCGAAACGGGTCGAGGGGTCGCGGAGCTGGTGATCGCCGATGACCGCGAAACGGAACGGCTCCCGGCCGGCCGCGCCCAGCACGCGGACGGCGTGCACCCGGCGGCCCAGCAGTCCGCCCGGACCGGTCACCTGGAGGTGGTAGGTCTCGCGCGGAGGTTCGGCCGGGACTCTCGCACGCAGCACGGCCGCGTCCGGGGCCGGTCCCTGCCCGACAGCGGCGACAGCGGTGACAGCGGACACGAGAAGCCCGAAGCGTAAATCGACCGGCTGGCCCAGCGCCCGATCATCGGGCCCCTGGATCCGGGTGGTCAGCCAGACCTGCCAGTCGGCAGGCCCTCCGGCGCCCACGCCCGGAGGCAGGAGCACGGTCACCTCGAGATCCTCGCCCCAGCTCACCAGGGCGGGCGATCCCGGGGTCGGGACGACTATCGGGTCCAGCCGGACCAAGGGCGGCTTGCGCTGGAGAGCCAGCGGCCGGCTGCTGTACCTCTGGTCGAAAAGATTCGGGGTGCCCGCGGAAGCAATCCCGGCAACCGACGTCGACAGCACGACGAATAAAACGTTGCGAAAAAATCGAAAAAATCTCATGGATCGAACCCGGACAGCCCGAACAAATCGAGCGGGTCGAAGGCCACGTCCTCGACCTTGGTGGTGATGTGCAGGTGCGGACCCGTGGCCCGACCCGAGCGGCCCACCTTGCCGATCAGCTGTCCCTTGCTCACGCGCCGGCCCTTCTCGACCGAGAAGGCCGACAGGTGGAAGTACATGGAGAACAGCCGCAAGCCGTGATCGATCACGACGGTGCCGCCGCTGTAGTAGCGGTTCGTGACCATGACCACCCGGCCGGCGCCGATGGCCCTGACCGGGCTGCCGGTGCGGCCGTCGATGTCCAGGCCCAGGTGGCGGGACTGCAACTCGCCGTTGAACACCCTTCTCAGGCCGAACTCCGAGCAGATCTTGTCCTTGCGGGGCCAGACGAACGAGCCGCTCCACTTGCGGGCGGTGGGCGGAGCCGACTGGATCTCTTCAATCTCGGCCCGCTCGCGCTTGATTCGCTCGAGGTACTTCTTCGGCGGTTTCACGAACCTGGGGTTGACCCTGAGAAGCTGCTCGCCGAACTCGCCCGCCTGGACCTCGATCGCCGTTCCGTGGACGAGCGGATCGCCTTCGGCGGGCTGGACGCGAATCTCGACCGGCACTTTCCCCGGCTCGCACTCCAGCGGCACGGCTGCGAGAGCGCGGACGCGGCCCTGCCCGTCGACGAAGAAGCGCAGCTTGCGATCCTGGAAGGTGCCGCTGACCCGGTCGCCGGGGTTTGCGCCGCGCACCTCGATCACCACCAGCTGCCCCTGGGTGGGGTGTTCGGGCAGGACGATTACGCTCAGCAAAAGGATTGTGGACAGCAGGTGCAAGTCAGCTCCCCTGGCGCTCCAGCCAGGCCTCGACCGCGGCCATGTCCGCGTCCACGGGGATGGCCCGGCTGTCGACCGCCTGGATGGCGGTGGCCACGTCCTTCAGCCCGTTGCCGGTCACCAGCACGACCACCCGCTCGTTCCGGCCGATCGTCCGCGCCGCAGCCAGCCGGCACAGGCCGGCGAACCCGGTCGCCCCGGCCGGCTCGGCGAACACGCCCGCCTCGCGGGCCAGCCTCCGCATGGCGGCCAGGATCTCCTCGTCCTCGACGGCCACCATGGCGCCGCCGGACTCGTACACCGCCCTGAGCGCCTTGATGTGGTCGCGCGGCTTGCCCACGCAGATGGAGTCGGCGCAGGTGCAGGCCCGTTCGGGGACGGCGGTCCTGTCACCCCGCTCAAAGGCGTGCACCAGCGGCGCCGCGCCGGCGGCCTGGACGCCGTAGATCCGAGGGCGGCGTTCGATCAGCCCCAGGCGCTCGAAATCCAAAAAACCCTTCCACAGCGAGCCGATGATGCAGCCGTCGCCCACGCTGACCACCACCGCGTCGGGCACCTCGAAGCCGAGCTGCTCGCAGATCTCGAAAGCGGCGGTCTTCTTGCCCTCGCCCAGGTATGGATTGACGGCCGTGTTGCGGCAGTACCAGCCCTTCAGCTCGGCGGTCTCGAGGCACAGGTCGAATGCCTGGTCGTAGGTCCCGCGCACGGCCAGCACGGTTGCCCCGAAAATCAGCAACTGGGCCTTCTTGGCCTCGGGCGCGGTCTCGGGAACAAAGATGACCGCCCGCATTCGAGCGCAGGCCGCGAACAGGGACACGCTCGAGGCGGCGTTGCCCGTCGAGGCGGCCGTGATCACGTCCCGGCCGCCCTCGATGGCGTGGGCCACGCCCACCGACGACGCCCGGTCCTTGAACGAGGCCGAGGGGTTGAGCCCGTCGTCCTTGATCCACATTCGCCCGACGCCCACGGAGGAGGCCAGCCCGGGCAGATCGTACAGCGGCGTCCAGCCCACCCGGGGGTGGAGCGCGTCGGGCCGGCCGGCCAGCGGCAGTATCTCCAGGTAGCGCCAGAGAGACTGCTCGGCCCGGTTCTCCAGAACCTCGCGGGTCAGCTCCTGTCCGATCCGCTCGTAGTCATAGTGCACGGTCAGGGTGCCCAGGTAGGGCCCGCAGTCGGGACAGGTCAGCTCCACCTCGCCCGGGGCGAAGCTCCTCGTGCAGGTGTCGCAGGTCAGATTCCGCGGGCCGCGCGCCGTTCCCATGCTCTCCCTCCAGGTGACCAGGCAGTCCATGCAGTTTATTCGACCTGCGCCGTTCAGGCAAATGACCTATTGCCAAACAGGGGAATGTCGGTAATAATAGGCCAGTCGAGCCGTCTTCCCAAGGAGGTTGACATGTTCATCAAAAGAGCGAAGAGGCCCTGTAGGTGGTTCCTGGCCCTCTCACTGACCCTCGCCCTGGCCGGGTTCGGCTGCAGCGACAGCACCGGCGGAAACGGCGACGTTGACGGCGGCCAGGACGGCTGCGAGGGCGGCCAGCGCCTGCTCTCGGTGGTTGGCGACCCCAACCTGACCATCTATCCCGGCGACCAGGTCGAGCTCAAGGTGGTCTTCCTGGAGCAGTGCATCGGAGCGGTGGCCGGCCAGACCATCAACTTCGAGATCATCGGCAACCCGGACGACAGCGTCCTGTCGTCGCCCACGGCGGTGAGCGAGGCCAACGGCCTGGCCAGGGTCTCCCTGACCGGCGGCAACCAGACCGGCCTGTTCCAGGTGCGCGCCTACCACCCGGACGATCCGGACGGGGTCTACTTCTCCATCAACCTCAAGCAGGTCACGCGCCAGCTTTTCGCGGTGGGACCGGACAACCTGGTGACCTACACCGGGGAGAGCCTCGAGCTGACGGTCAAGCTGATGAACACGGACACCAACTCGCCGGTGGGCGGGATCGGCATCTCCTTCTCCATCGGCCAGCCGGCCCCGGGCGACGCGTCCATTCCCACCCCGATCGCCAACACCAACCTGTCCGGCCTGGCGTCGACCACCTTCCTGGGCGGCTCCACGGTGACCACCTACTCGGTCGCGGTCCATGGCGCCGCCGACGAGGTGGGCAGCGTGTCCTTCTCCATCCAGGTCAAGAACCGCACCACCTGCACCGGCGACCACGAGTGCCCGGGCGGCCAGGTGTGCATCAACGGCACCTGCCACACCCCGTCCGGCGACGACTGCACCTCCGACGACCAGTGCCCGCAAGGCTACACCTGCCAGGACGGCTACTGCCGGCCCGAGGGAACGCTTCCCGACTCGTGCGACTCCTCCGAGGACTGCCCCCCCGGCTACTACTGCGAAAACCACCGCTGCTACCCCTGCGACGAGGGCAACGAGCTGCCCGAGTGCCAGGGCGGCGGCACCGAATGCGAGACGGACGCAGAATGCCCACCGGGCTTCGTCTGCATCAACGGGGTCTGCTACCCGGACAACCCCGACGACGTGGTCATCCCCGAGCTGGGCGGCACCTGGTACACCGAGCACTACTTCGACATCCGCGAATCGCTGGGCGACACCACCGCGACCATCGCGGACATCTTCTCAATCCTGAACCAGGCCTTCAACTTCTGCGAAATCACCGGGATCGACTTCGTCGACGACTTCCTCTGCGGCCTGATCGACGACTTCATCCCGCCCTGGGTGGGCGACCTGATCAACATCCTGGACAACCTGGGCAACATGCTCTCCGAGCTGCGGGCCGAGGGCGTCATGACGCTGACCCACCTGAACCCGCGCGAGCTCCTGTCCGGCAGCGAGACCTGGGACAAGATCATGATCCGCTACCTGGACGCCTGCTGCGAGGGCCAGGGCCCGGACTGCAACCCGTACAACCAGCCCGGCTTCCCGGACTGCGCCACGATCGACATCACGCGCCAGGACCTGGCGTTCGCCGACGTGGGCATGGTGGTTCACCCGTTCACCGGAAAGGTCAACGTGGACGACTCGGGCGCCTTCACCGTCTACACCCTGGCGATCGACCCGCGCGAGGTGGAGATCGAGTTCTCCAAGTTCGTGGTCTTCCTGGTCGACCTGCTGGTCGAGATGTTCACAGAATACGACAGCCTGGAGGACGCCTTGATGCACATCATCGACTGCCAGGCCATCTGGAACATGGTCAGCGGCATCTGTCCGAGCTGGCTGTGCAACCAGCAGACCGTTATTGATGCCTGCGAAGACCTCAAGCCCTCGGCCTACGCGCTGCTCGAGGGACTGCTGAACCAGATCGGCGTGGACTGGAATCTGCTCAGGTTCTCAGGCTGGGCCACCATCACCACCATGCCGGGCGACCCGCCCTACGCCACCGAGCTGGGCTACTCCAACCACGAGGATATGATGCCAAACCCGGACGGCCTCTGGGAGGGCACCTTCGACATCGGCATAGGGGGAGACATCACCGGCTCCTGGCACGGCGAACGCTAGACAACACCCCGACCCCCGAGACATCCGGCCGGATCTCTGCAAGAATGGGTGTGTACGGGACCGAGACCAGGAGATCCGACCATGCTCGCCCGAACTCTAACCATCATGGCAGCGTCTGCAAGCCTGCTCCTGTCCGCCTGCGACAACCGCACCGGCTGCAACCCCGACTGCGACAGCAATTGCTGCGGTGACGACGGCTGCGGCGCCACCTGCCCCGACACCTGCCCTGACACCGGACAGTTCTGCGACCCGTCAACCTGCACCTGCGGCCAGTGCCTCGAGATGGGTCTGGACTGCACCGACTCGTACCAATGTTGCTCCGGCTGGTGCTTGAAGTTCTCGGGCGAGCCGTCCGGCTACTGCTCGGGGCGGGACTGCGTCTCCGACCGCGACTGCGTGAACCACTCCGACGACGGCGCCGAGATGTGTTGCGTGGACGTTGGCGGGGAGTACTTCTTTTGCATGAAGATTGCGCCCGGTTATGGTTGCAGCAATGATCCTTGGTGTGGCGTCCCTTGCGTGGCAGGAGACGACTCCTATTGCCATCCCTCACAAGTATGCGTCTCCGATGAAGCTGACGAGTCGTACTGCGCCCACGAGTGCGTAACGAACACCGACTGCAACGACTGCACCGACCCTGAGAATCCCGACGCGATATTCACCTGCCAGGCGATCTCCGGCGGGGCCCCCTACTGCCTGAAGTACGAAATACAAACCTGCGCCAGCAACAGGGACTGCGAGGGAGAAGACGTGTGCATTCCCTGGCCCACTGAGGACGCCCAGAATCTCGAGGGCATGTGCAACAAGCTGGGCGACCTGCCCACCGGCGCCGAGTGCGACAGCGAGGCCGACCCCAACGAACTGCCGGCCTCCGAGCGCTGCGCCGGCTTCTACTGCTTCAACGATCACTGCTCCGCGGTCTGCACCCTCGAGAACGACTGCCCCGAAGACATGTTCTGCCACACCTTCAACTTCTGCATGGACGACGCCTGCGACCTGATCGCTTCGATCGGCATGTGCTACTGGCTGTCTGGCTCGCTGACAGATTGCGCCGGAAACGACGACTGCCCGCAGGGCGAAATCTGCGATTACTACCTTCCGCCCAACGGCTCGGTCACAAAGGTCTGTACCGACTGGACCTGCGATCCCGACGGCTTCGACTGCGCCGGCCCGGGCGAGGACTGCGGCCAGGGCCTGCCCACCTGCTACACCGGCCTGTGCCTCATGTCCCAGGGAAGCGACAACGGCTGGTGCTCGGCGCTTTGCTATGCGCACTCGGACTGCCCCACGGGCATGATCTGCGGGTTGCTGGGCGTCTCCGACACCGAGACAACCGGCGCCTGCGTGCCCTTCGACGGCTCGGGCGATCCCTGCGGCTCGGACGCCGACTGCCCGGATGGCGAGGTCTGTGACTACTTCGTCTCCCCGGCCGGCGGTGTCGAATCATTGTGTACCGTTCCGCCAAGCGACTGCGGTCGGTTCGGCGACCCTTGCGGCCCGTACCTGGACCCGTGCTGTTACAACGATCCGTGCGTGCCAGGGGGAGAGGGCAGCCTGTGCTCCAGATTCTGCCAAACCAGCGAGGGCTGCCCGGACGGTTTCGTTTGCGTAGGCATGTGGTTCCCGGGCGATCCGAATGTCTACGGCGCCTGCTTCCCAGGCCCGGGAACCGGCGATCCCTGCGGGTCCGACGCAGACTGCGTCGAGGGTGAAGCCTGCTTCTACGATCAGACCCCGACCGGTGACATCGAGACGCTGTGCCTCGAGGGCGTCGAAGGCGGAGCCGCCCCGGGCGAGGCCTGTGACCAGGATACCCCGTGCTTCAACGACCTGTGCCTGACCATCGGCTACTGCTCGGCTGTGTGCGCCACCAACTCCGACTGCGCGGGCCACCTGGTCGACGGCGAGCCCATGGAGTGCACCTACATCGGCCTTGGCGGCGACGACTACGGTACGGCCTGCGTAGCGACCGACGAGGATTCTCCGCTGTGCACCCTGTGCGCCGCGAACGAGGAATGCCAAGGCGACGCCATGTGCATCGAATCGACGGCCAACCCGCCCGAGAGATACTGCGCCCTCGCCTGCCCCACGGGCGACGAGTGCCCGCCCGGCAGCACCTGCACCGACGTCGGCGGCGCGGTCCGGCAGTGCATCCCGGACGGCGATACCTGCGTGCCTTGAGAAGCTGAGCGTCGCACGCAATTCCCCCGAATGGCGCCCCGCACGCGGATCCCCGCCGGGCCCGCACCGGCACACGCGCCCAATGCCGGAACGCGGCCGCCCGGCAGGCCCTTTTGGGCCCGGATCCGGACACGTATGCTGACTTACGAAAGTACGGATACCAGAGGACGTAGTTTGGGTAGAAACCTACTGCAACGATCAAGCCGGGACTCGACGTAGCCACGCTCGAAAGAGATAAGCGCCACGTAGTCTCCTTCTTGCCTGTCCTCAAATAATTGGTCGTAGAACTTACCCCACTCTTTGTCCAGCAGACCGGTCTTGACGAATTCACGGTGGAAACCAGTTCGAACGCCTGAATGCTTCCTGAACGACAGGCGACGATCCAGCAGCGCCGCGCTGAAGGCGTAGAATGCGGCATAGTAGACGCGGTTGATGGCGAATATGGTGGATCCGGCGTCGAGCTCGCGTTGCGCGGATGAGAGGCTTTGTTCGGCCAGAGACCACCAGTAACGAATTACGTCGGCGCGCTGTTCTTCGGCGGTCATACGGTTATTCCATCTCTGAGGATCTCGTCCCGCAGTGGCAAGACGGACACGGCGCCGAACTCCCAGGAGGTGGAGTCGACGACCAGTGTGCTGAAGTTCGTGCCGTGGTGCAGGTTTACCTCGAACACCAGATCGGTGATCTCGTGGCGTTCGGGGCGGGTCAGGGGCCGTGAGGTGACAACCAACAGGTCGATGTCGGATTCTTCGTCCGCCTCGCCTCGCGCTACCGAGCCGTATAAAATCAGGGACTCAACATCGAATTCCCCGAGCAACCTGCGCCGGAGTTCGGAAAGGGCCTGTTGTTGTATTGATGTGAGAGCAATGTCCTGAAGGCGTTTCATGCCGTGTGTTCTCTCTTTGCTTGCATGCTAGCACATCCTCCCAGGGATTCAAGGTTAACGAATCAGGGCGCAGCCGTGGTCGTCCAGGATCCTCACCTGCAGCTTGCGGTTCCCGGGATCCCAGAAGGAGCCCTGCCAACGCGAGGTTCCGGCCGGGCCGCCCGCAATTCCCCCGCCGCCCTCCAGGGGAGGGGGGGGGGTACAGCGCGGATCGCTCATCCCAGAAAGCGATTGACAACCTTCGCATGGTTCACTTAGTATTGTCCGACTCGAGTGGACGGATGAACGACGTGCTGTTCGCTCGTTTTTGACAACCGCTTTTGCGAAGGAGAAAAAAATGAAGAAATGGTTGGGACTTAGCTTTGGCGTGCTGGCCGTTCTGGCCTTGGGCCTGTTCCTGGTCCACTGCAACGGCGGCGACGGCGGGGGCTGCAAGGGCGAAGCCGACTGCCCGAACGGCTTCTACTGCGACATGACCACGCACGAGTGCGTATGCTCGCCGCAGTGCACCAACAAGTGCTGCGGTCCGGACGGCTGCGACGGCGACGGCACCTGCTCGGACAACTGCGCGGGCGATACCCCCCAGTGCAACCAGTTCTCTTGCGAGTGCGAGCCGGGCCCGGATTGCACCACGGGCGACACCCAATGCGACGGCACCGTGATCCAGAACTGCGTGGCCGGCGAGTGGCAGAACGGAGATGACTGCGCGGACGACAACGAGACCTGCCAGGCCGGTGCATGCGTCTGCATCCCGGACTGCGGCAACCGCGTGTGCGGGATGGATCCGGCCTGCGGCACGTTGAGCTGCGGCACCTGCCCGGCGGGCCAGAGTTGCACAGACGCCGGTCAGTGCCAGGACTGCACCCCGAACTGCACCGGTCTCGTATGCGGCCCCGACCCGGTCTGCGACCAGTCCTGCGGCACGTGCGACCCCGGATACACCTGTGACGACGGCGCCTGCATCAGCATGCCCGGCGACGAGTGCCCCGGAGGCGATCCAGACTGTCCTGACGAGTGGCCGACCTGCCTGGAATTTCAAGACGGATCAACCTACTGCTCCATGTCCTGCGCCATCGATGCCGACTGCGGCGGCGATCCCAACTGCTGCCACGACTTCGGCGGCGACTTGTTCTGCGCGGACCAGACCATCTGTCCAGGCGCGAGCGGCGCCGGAGACCCCTGCCCCTTCGACGGCCTCAACGATGACGCCGACAACTGCGATGCCGCACTGATGTGCCTGGGGCAGGGCCCGAGTGCCGACATCGGCACCTGCTCCACGGCCGGCGACTGCACCGATGCCGTCGGCGCGGAACGCAACCCCGACTGCGTGGGAGGCGAGTGCGGCGCCTCCTTCTGCTCCGAGGAGTGCGGCCCCGACCGCGCCTGCCCGGAAGGCTTCACCGACACGGACGTGGACACAACCTGCTACTGCATACCGGAAGTCATCTTTACCGAGTGCACCGACCCGGTGAACAACATCGGCTGCGACGCGGGCTACAAGTGCATGGCCTGGGAGGGCTCGATGTCGTGCGTCGAAGAGGGCCCCATCGGTCACCTCCAGCCCTGCGGCCCGGCAGAGGGCTACTGCGTGGCCGGCATGCTGTGCCTGTCCTTTGGCGGCGGGCCGTACCTCTGCCAGGAGTACTGCAACGCCACGGAGCAGACCGGCTGCTCGGGTGAGTGCGACGATTGCTGGCCCGAGGAGCCGGAGCCCTGGGGCTTATGCTACCCGCTGGACTGCTGCGACATGACCGTCGATGACACCGGGCAGTGCGATGTGGGCTTCAACGGGGACGTGACCCTGTGCTCGTTGAGCGATCCCGAGAACGACTGCTCGGTGGCCTGCTGGCCCTCGGGCGGATTGGGCCTGGACGAGACGTGCGTATGGGACGACTGCGGACCGAACCTGTTCTGCACGTTCTACCTGACCGACATGTCGGAGGAGGACTCGGGCGTCTGCCTCGACCGCTGCGACACCAGCGACTCGGACTGCACCGGGGGGGACACCTGCGGCCACATCGACGCGCTTACGGGCTGCGACGGCTTCTGGGGCATCTGCTCGCAGTAGCGGGCACCCACCTGGTTCGGTGCCCCGAAAGGGGCATTCCTCCCCGTAATCTTTTCGCTTTTTTTCGATTGACAGCTTTACCCGAAACCACCTAGTATTGTCCGACTCAGAGTACGGATGAACGACGGACGAACCATTCGTCGTTCGACAACTACTTTCCCAAGGAGGAAAAAGATGAAGAAGTGTGTAGGACTGACTATTGGCGTTCTGGCTGTTCTGGCCATGGGCCTGTTCCTCTTCCACTGCAGCAGCGGCAACGGTGATGAGTGCAAGAGCGGAGCCGACTGCCCGAGCGGCTACTTCTGCAACATGACCACGCACGAATGCGAGTGCGCCACGCAGTGCGCCGGCAAGGAGTGCGGGCCGGACGGCTGCGGGGACGTGTGCGGGACCTGTGAGGATGACGAGACCTGCGATGACGATGGACAGTGCATTGGCGAATGCACCCCAGACTGCGGCGATCGCGAGTGCGGTATGGATCCGGTCTGCGGCACCTTGAGCTGTGGCACCTGTTCTGCGCCGACACCAAGTTGCAATGCCCAGGGGATGTGCGTGGTAGACTGCACCCCGAATTGCACCGAGCGCGAATGCGGCCCCGACCCGGAATGCCAGACAAGCTGCGGCACCTGTTCTGAGCCGACACCAGATTGCAATGCCCTGGGGGTGTGCGTAGGCGAATGCATCCCGGACTGCGGCAACCACGTGTGCGGGATGGATCCGGAATGCGGCACGTTGAGCTGCGGCACCTGCCCCGCCGGCGAAACCTGCACCGGCGCCGGTCAGTGCCAGGCCGGCCCCGTCACCGATGAGTGCCCGGCCGACCAGGATTGCACCGACATCACCGACGGCGCGGGCTTCTTCGGCTGCACCGAGGGAGGCCAGCTGCCGGACGACAGCCAGACCGGCTGCGGCGAGGCCAGCCCCTGCCAGTCAAATCACTCCTGCCTGTGCGCGGACGCCGAGTGCGCCGACACGATCTGCACCCACAACTGCGGCACCTGCCCCACCGCTCAGACCTGCGACGACCTGAGCGGCACTGGCGACCTGGGCTGCCTGGATGACGGCTCCATTCCCGACGGCAACATGGTAGACTGCGACCAGGACACCCCCTGCCAGGGCAACTACTCCTGCTGGAACCTGGAGGCCGGCGGCACCATCTGCATCGAGAACTGCTCGATGGACGGCCCTTGCCAGAACGGCGCGGTCGGGTGTGATGGCGACTGGACCCAGACCTGCGTCAACGGCGTCTGGCAGAACGGCACCGATTGCTCCATCGGGGGCGAGACCTGCTTCGAGGGCGCCTGCGCCTCGACCGACCTGTGCCCGACCGGCCAGGACTGCCAAGATGTCATCCCTGGAGTACTAGGTTGCCTCCTCACAGACGGCAACATCCCGCCCGGCAATCCGCTCCAGTGCCACGAGACCGGCGGCTGCGACGGCAACTTCGGCTGCTGGTACACCAACGAGGAGAGGACCGAGTCGGTCTGCATCGAGAACTGCGGCGTCTGTGAAGCCGATACGGTCTGTCAGGAAGTGGTCCCCGACTCCGGCAGCTACGGCTGCCTCCTCGCGGATGGCAACATCCCTCCCGGCAACCAGACCCAGTGCCACCAGACCGGTGGCTGCAACGGTAACTTCAGCTGCTGGTACACAAACGAGGAAATGACCGAGTCGGTCTGCATCGGGAACTGCTCGGTTCCGCACTAGACGGGAAAACGAATCGAGAAAGACCCTCCCCTATCCGGGGGAGGGTTTTTTTATACTGAAGGGGAGATCAACGGATTCCGGGACGCGGTATCTCCGGGCCCGGATCGGGCTGTTCCTCGCCCTCTTCCGGCGTGTCCTTCAGGGACTGCTTCTTGGGACACCCGGCGCACAGCAACACGGCCACGGAAAAAAACGCGACCAAAAGAATCGTAAAAAGGCGTCTCATCTCTCAACCTCCCGAAATCGGTTCGGCATCACTCAACCAACATAACGCCGACACGCTCCAACGTCAAGGTATGGATTGCCGCCGCCGATCCTTGACGCCTGAAAGAACAGGCTGTATGAATGATCCTACGAAGACGAGGTCCACCTTATCCCGGGAGCCTGCCATGAATCCCAAGAGCATCCTGTACGCCGCGTTGCTGTTCGTCTGGATATCCGCCCCGCCGGCCGGGGCCAGCCCCGCCCTCGAACGCCTGGCCGCCGACAACGGCGGCGCCCCGGATGTATACATGCCCGCGGGTCGCGTAACCCCGCGGCTGATCACCGGCCTGAGCCTGACACTGCCCGGCCGGAGCCCTGCCGAGGGGGCCTTGGCATTCGCCGCGGCCTACCGGGAGCTGCTCCTGCCAGGCGACGGGCGGAGCGAAGTGGTCGTTACGCGCGTGGTCCAAAGCCCGCTGGGGCCGGTGGTGCAGATGGAGCAGCGCTACGCGGGCCTGCCCGTGCACGGCAGGTCCCTGGTGGTCTCCTTCGACCGGGCGGGCCGGCTGCGCACCGTGGTCTGCGGGCTCTCCCCGCTCGGGGCCGAGACCGTCCACGAGCGGCTGGTGCCCGGGCCGGAAGCGGTCGATCTCGTCCGGACCGCGTTCGAGAAGCGCGGGCGGCTGCGCGGCGAGCCGCGGATCGAGACGGTCTGGCTGAGCGGGAAGGAGTGGGTCAAGGCCCACCTGGTCACGCTGCCGGGGGCGGAGCCGTTCGGCGATTTTACGTTTGTGGTGATCGGCCCCGAGGGCCGCGTGGCCTGGGCCTTTGCGCGGACCCGCTCGGCGCTGGGATACGCCTACCTCAACAACCCGGTGCGCGACGACACCTACCAGGAGGTCGAGCTGCTCTACCTGACGTCGGCCGTGCACCTGACCGGAGAGCACGTGGAGGTCTTCAACTGCGCGGGCTCCACCAGCGGGTCGTGTGACAGCAAGCAGCAACTCGCCGGCCCGGACGCCAACGGTGACTACCTGATCGAACCCACCGGAGCCAACGACCCCAACCTGCCCGACGACCTGTTCGTCGAGGTCCAGGCCTACTACGCCATCAACACCGTCTACGACTACTTCGTCGACATCGGCGCCAGCCCGAGTCCGCTGGGCGTGGGCGTCAACTACCCCATGCCTCCTGCGTATGGACCCAACGCCTACTACAGCTCCAACGAGCCGAACTTCGGCGGCCCGGCCATCCTGATGGGCCAGTGGCAGACCATCGACCTGGCCGTCGACAACGACGTCATCTTCCACGAGTACGGGCACCACGTGTTCGGCGAGGTGTCCAGCGCCGGTATGTTCGGCATGGACGAGTACGGCCCGGTGTTCTTCGGTCTGGCCTTCAACGAGGCCACGGCCGACTACTTCTCCTGCTCGGCGCTCGAGGACCCCTCCATGGGCGAGTACTTCGCCAGCCGCATGCCCGCCTACTTCCCCGATGGCTACCTGCGCAACGTGGACAACGAGCTGACCTGCCCGGACGGGCTCTACGGCGAGGGTCACGACGACGGGATGGTCTGGAGCGGCTTCGTCTGGGAGCTTCGCGAGCTGCTCGGCGCAGAAGTGGTCGACCCGCTCTACCTGGACGTGATCTCGCACTTTCCCGGCGACATAGATTTCCCGACCGCCACCCAGGTGTTCCTGGACCGGGCCGCCGTGGCCCTGGACGCCGGCACGGTCCAGCAGATCCAGGACCTGGCCATATCCCGAGGGCTCGCGGACTGCACCCGCTTCATCGAGGTCAGCCGCGGCGGCCACACCGGGTTCACCTACGGGCTGGACATGCTTCAAGGCATGCCCATCTCCCTGGACTTCATCCCGGCCGAGCTGCACTACTACATGGACCTGCCGGCCGGCGCCGAGAGCCTGGAGCTGCACGTCTCGAACCCGCCTTTCGGAGGGGCCGACGTGGTGCTGCTGGTGCGCGCCGATCGACCGGTCGAGCACAGCATCTCCATGGCCGGACTGACCTCGACCTACGACTTCATGCTGGAAGACGGCGGCACCTTCGACCTGCTCGACGGTTCCGGTCCGTTCGAGCCGGGACGCGAGTACTACTTCCATCCGGTCAACCGCGGCGGGCCCGACACCGAGTACACCATCAACGGCGGCTGGTTTTGCCCGCAGGGTCATGAGGCGGTCGAGTGGGAAGGCGAGATCTCCTGCGCTCCGATCTGCGAGGAAGGCTACCAGCTCGAGCGCGAGGGCGACGGCTGGATCTGCGTGAGGTCGGAATGCCCGGAGGGTCAGGAGGAGGTCGAGTGGGAAGGCGAGATCGTCTGCGCTCCGATCTGCGCAGAAAGCTACCAGCTCGAGCGCGAGGGCGACGGCTGGATCTGCGTGTGCCCTGAGGGCCAGGAGGAGGTCGGGTGGGAAGGCGAGATCATGTGCGCTCCGATCTGCAGGGACGGCTACGAGCTCGAGCGCGAGGGCGACGGCTGGACCTGCGTGAAGTCGCCCGACGGCTGCGGCTGCGCGGCGGGCGGGTCGGCATCCGGGCTGGGGTTGCTGGGGCTGGTACTGCTGGCGCTCGGTCTTCGCCGTCGGATATGATCAGATCGTGATCAGGCCCTTGCGCAGCGCTATGGTGACCGCCTCGGCGCGGGAGTTGGTGCCGAGCTTGCGGTAGATGTGCGTCAGGTGGGTGCGCACGGTCCGGCGCTCCATCTCGAGCACCTCGCCGGTCTCCTGGTTGGTCAGCCCGCGGGCCACCATCTGCAGGACGTCCCGCTCGATCGGCCCGAGCAGGGGCGGATCGTCCTTCTGCTTCTTTCCCTTCACGCTCTGGAAGTAGTTCCAGAACCGCCTGGCCAGCCGCGGCTCGATCACGGTGCCGCCGGCGAGCACCTCCAGGATGGCTCCGCGGATCTTGTCGGTCGCCAGGCGCTTGACCAGGTACCCGCCGGCCCCGGCCTGGATGGCCTTGTAGACCTTGACCTCGTCCTCGAACGAGGTCAGGATCAGGACCTCGATCTCCGCGTTGGCGGCCTTTATTCGCGAGGTGACCTCGATCCCGTCGATCCCGGGAAGCTCCAGATCCAGAAGCACGAGATGGGGCTGCAAGGCGGCCACGGTCTCCACGGCGGCCTCGCCCGACATGGCGCTTCCGATCACTTGAAAATCCTCGCAGGAGCCCAGCAGCCGGACCAGGGTCTTGAGCATTCTGGGGTCGTCCTCGACCACTACCAGCTCGATGGCATCAGCGCTCATCTGGTCGTCCGCTTTCGCTTTGTTCTACGCTTGGCGCGCTTGCGGGTGCGTTTCTTCGCCCGTTTTTTCGGCTTGCGAACAGCGGCATCGGCATCAGGCTCCTCTATTTTCTCGATTTTCTCTATTTTCTGAACTGTCATCGTGGGCGGCGGCTTCTCGTCGGGCTCGTCGGGTCTCGGGGTGACCACGACCACCCTGATCTCCTTGTGCTCCCCGGGGGGAATCTCGATCGCCTCGTCCATCAACCGCCTGCCCGAAAGCGTCTCGACCAGCAGACGGTGCCGGCCGGCCCGCACGATCTTGCGGACCAGGGGGGTCTTGCCCGGCAACACCTCGCCGTCCAGGGTCACCCTCGCGGGCTGACCCGTCCGGATCGACAGGAAGCCGACCAGCGAGGTCTGCCCGGCCGGCAGCCCGGTCCTGGAGACCTCGGGATCGGTCGAGATCACGCCACTGGCGATCAGGAACAACACTATCAGCGAAAGCCCGGTAAGGCCCGCCGCCAACAGGAAGGCGGGACGTTTCCAGGGGGGAACCGGACCTGGAACGGGCCGTCGCCCGCCGTAGCGGGCTATGGCCCGCGAAGGCGGGGCGGGCTTTCTCTTCGGGCTCTTCGGGGGCTTCTTCGACGAGGGCTTCAGCTTCGGGGGCTTCTTCCTCGGGGGCGGTCTCGAAGACGCGGGCGCTTCTGGAAGAGCCGTATCCCGGTCGGCCGGGATGCGCATGACGGCCGTGTCCGGGTAAATATCCGCCGGTCGTTCATCCGACAGGTCGGGCGGCGGGGCAGACGCCCCGTTCTGTTCGAGCTGTTCGAGGGGCTCGGCGGTCTCCGGAATGCCGGGGTCGGCCGGCCGAGCCTGCGCCGGAGGCGTTACCGGCTCGCAGGTCTCTTCCGGAACCGCGGCCGGCTGTTCGGTCCGGGCAACCGCTTCCGGCCCAGCGACCGGCGCCAGGACCACCGGATCGCCCCTGGCCGGCCGTTGAATGGTCCCGTTCATCCCGGGCACCCTTGCCTCGTTCGGGTACAGGCTGCCGATGAAGTCCGCCACCCCGGCGTGGCCCTCGTCGGCGCCCGTCACAAGGGACTTGCGCAGCTGGTTGACGGCGTTGCACAACGCCTTGCCCGACTCGTGCCGCTGGCGCTGTGCTATGGACAAGGCCTTGATGAAAACCGCGTCGCATGCGTACGGCAACGACCGATCCAGCTTCGACGGCGGCCGGATCGCCTGGTGCCGGGTGGACATGCCCGGCTCCTGGCCGTCCAGCGGCGGCATGCCGGTCAACAGGCTGTAGATCAGCGAGGCCGCGGAAAACACGTCGCCGGCCGGCGTTGGGGAACGACCCTGCATTATTTCTGGTGCCAGGTGGTCCTTGCGGCCCCGGCGGGTCTTCTGCTTCAGCTCCCTGAAGGACATCGGGACCTGCTCGTACCCGATCCCGTCGAGGCGCGCCACCCCGTCCAGGTCCACCAGCACCTGGCGCGGGCCGAGTCCCCCGTGGGTCAGACCGGCCTCGTGCAAGGCGGCCAGGCCTTCTAAGAAGTCCACCCCGATCCGCAGGGTCCTGAGCGGCGTGATGCGCACCTCGCGAGATGACAGTCTTTGAAACACCATGCCCAGGTCGAAGCCCGTGGTGCGTTCGGTGATCCACCAGAACGTGCCGCCGGCCTCGAAAAAGCCCACCAGGCCCAGTATCCGGGGGTGGCTCAGCGACGCCACCCGGACCGATGCCTCCTGAAGCCTGCCGACCATGCCCGGGATCGATACCAACTGCCGGTGCAGCCGCCTGGCCGTCACCAGGCGCGGGCCCTTTCCGGTGACCAGCCTGGCCACGTACAACTCCGCCAGGTTCTCGTCGTACAGCTTCTCGATCAGCTCGAGTTGCACCAACGCCTCCACGTCCCTCTGAGGACTAGCGCTTGCGCGCGGACCCGCGCGCCACGGCCAGCAGGACCGAACAATGGGGACAGCGCTCGGTCTGTTCGTCCTCGATGGGCAGTCGGCAGGCCGGACAGCGCGGCCCCTCCTCCTCGCTTTTCCTTTCTTTCTCCTCGCGCTGCTCCATGTTGCGCTGACGAAGATGACGCTTGATCACCCGACGCTCATTGGGCAACAGGCGGCCGCGCAGGGAGGCCTGCAGCATCAGGTCCACGAGTTTCTCCAGCCGCGCGATGCGCCGCTCGGCAAGGTCGGCCGCCCCCTTGCGGACCGCGGATTTCTTCTTTCGCTTGTTCTTTCGCTGCACTGTACTCAAGTTTCTTCCCCGAATCATGGAAAATGCTGCCACAGAACCGATCGGCGTGCAACAATGGGCCTCAAGAAATTTGAATCCACCGACTTCCTGGGCTAGAGTAGGTGCCGTCTTGAACGGATATCGCGGCGGGCACGAGGACATGAACCGAGCGGTGGTGATCACAGCGACCTGTCTGACGTTGCTGAGCTGGGCCAGCAGCGGCAACGCCGGTCCTCCCAAGATCCAGATCTTCGAAGAGGTCGAGAAAGGTCTCGAGGTGGGTGCGCACATGGGTCTGGCATACGACTTCAATCCACCGGTCGAGAACCTCAACCCCGGGCTGCTCATCGGCATCGAAGTGGGCTACGACCTGTCCTGGATCTTCCGCATCAAGGCCGGGTTCACCGATCACATCTATTCCGCCCGCTCGCCCGACCACCGGGGTGAATACGCGGACATGGACTTTGAGCAACGTCTGCTCTGGGGCGGCGCCTCGCTGGCCCTGCTCGCCACCGACCGGTTCTACCTCTATGTGCAGGCCGGCCTGGGATACATGTTCACCGAGCCCAAGAAGGTCGACGGAATCGACGCTGCCGGCTCGAACGACCTGGCCATCCTGGCCGGCGGCGGGCTCGAGTACTACACGGCCCTGCGCCACTTCTCGTTCGGCATCGAGGCCAACGCGACCGTCCTGCCCATCCGGGGCGACGTCGCCATCGCGGTCTTCCCCGTGGTGCGCTATACATTCGGCCTGGGCGAGGTGAAGGTGATCAAGCCGCCTGCGGATCGCGACGACGACGGGATCCCCGACGAGAAGGACAAATGTCCCGACACCTGGGGCGTCGAGGCCGAGAAGGGTTGCCCGGAGCCGGACACCGACGGCGACGGCATTATCGACCGGGAAGACCACTGTCCCCAGGAGCCCGGTCCGGCGTCCAACAATGGCTGCCCTGTGAAACGGGACCAGGATGACGACGGTCTGCCGGACAAGATCGACCGCTGCCCGACCGAGCCGGGTCCGGCCGAGAACGAGGGCTGCCCGGAAGACGACAGCGACGATGACGGCATCCCCGACCGGATCGATCTCTGCCCCACCAGGCGGGGGATTGCGAAGTACGACGGCTGTCCCAAGAAATCCGACATCAAGATAAGGGTCAAGAAGAAGTCCATCGAGCTGCGCGAAAAGATCTACTTCGAGACCAACAAGGCGACCATCCTGTCCAAGTCATACGGGCTCCTGGACCAGGTGGCGGCCACCCTCAAGCAGTACCCCGAGATCAAGAAGCTCGAGATCCAGGGCCACACCGACTCGGTCGGCGGCAACGATTACAACATGCGCCTGAGCCAGCAACGCGCTCAAGCTGTTGTGGACTACCTGGTCCGCAAGAAAGTCGAGCCCGAGCGAGTCGATGCCCGCGGCTACGGCGAGGAACGCCCCATCGCCCCCAACACCAACGAGAGGGGCCGGGCCATGAACCGCAGGGTCGAGATGATCATCGTGGAGCGCGAGTAGCGCTACTCACCCGCGGCCGGCCCGCCGTAAGCCATTTCCAGCGCCTGACGAATTTTTAAGTACTGCTCGGAGAAGGCGAACCGGAACAGGGCCAGCATGTCCTCGTCCGACGTGAGCACGGAGGCGCGGTCTGGAACGAATGCCAGCTCCCGGCCGCCGGCGACGGAGGAAAAGCGGGTCAGGACCGAGAGGGCGGCGTTGAGGTCCCCGCAGGCCAGCAGTCCGACCCGATCGGCCGTGCGATTGACGCCCGTCAGCCAGCGGTCCAGGTCGTGGGCGCGCGGCTCCAGGGCGAACTGCCGGAGCAGCGGCAACACCATCTCCATCACGTCCGGCGGAGTCGTCCGCTTGACGGCGTCCAGGTACTGGGAAGCGGTGGCCGGCAGCGCGACCAGCGGCTCCACATCCACATTTGCCAGCCGGGAGATGATCGCCAGCATCTGCTTCAGATCGGACCGGCTGAACTTCATGGGCAACACGCAGCCCATGGCCGCCTTGATCGCTTCCCGGGTGACGAAGAACGCCAGCTCACCCGGCGAGCTCCGTTCGATCACGGCCTTGGACAGTACGACGGTCGGCTCCGGACCGGTCTCCAGCCAGGCCTGGTAAACGCTCTCCTCGGCCACCACGACGGACACCGGCCGCCCGGACACCAGCCAGGCGGCCTGCTGGACGAGCCGAAGAACGGTCTCGCGAGCCGACGGATCGTCCCCCGGGCCGCTCTGGTCGCCGATCAGCTGGAAGCGGCCCAGGTTCGACGGGAACAGCTGCTCCAGAAAAGGCGCCAGGGCGGAGAAAATCCGCTGCAACAGGCAATCCGCTCCCGGATGCAGGAACACGCCGTCCCACTCGGCGCGCTGAAGCTCGCGGGAAGGACGGGCCGCCTGGCCGACGTAGCTCAGGTAGCGGCGGGCCTCCTCGTCGGACGGCATCAGGAAGCGCAGGCCCGCGTAGTAGCACGCCGTGCGATCCATGTCGCCCCGGGCCGCCTCCAGCCGCGCCAGGTAGCGGATGAACTCGGGGTCGCCCGGATCCATTCCGAGCAACTCCCTGAACACCTCGATGGCCTCCCGGTAGGTGTCGAAGTTGCTGGCGTACAGGTGGCCCAGGCGCCGCAGCAGTCCCGGATCGCGCGGTTGGAACTCCAGGGCGCGCCGCACCGCGGCTGAGGCCCGGCCGATGTCCTGCATCTTCTCCTGATACACCCTCGCCAACTCCAGGTAGCCCTCCACTGCCGCCCCGGGATCCAGACCTTGCTTCAATTGCAGCTCGATCGCCTGTCCGGCCAGCGAGACGTACAGGCCCCAGCGCTCCAGCCGCCGGGAGAGCTCGGCCGTTTCCTCGATCAGCTCCAGGTCCGCCCGGCCGCCCGCCAAGATCTTCTCATAGTGGGCCAGCGCGGTCTCGTCATCCCGCCCGTCCATCAGCCAGGCGCGCCCCAGATCCCTGTGCAGCTCCATCTTTCGCTCGGCGGGCAGATCCGTCTCGAGCAGCCAGGCTCCCAGATCGCATAGTTCCTTGAAGGCCCCGCGCTCGAGGAGCAACTGCCAGAGCTTCCAGCCGCTGGATGTCCGGGCGGGATCCGCACGAAGCGCCGCGTAGTAGGCTTGCTCCGCCTGGGCGGGATCGTCCAGGCGCAGGCGGTACAGGTCCCCCAGATCATCCCAGCGCTGCGGAAGGCAAGGCGATTCCGGCTCGCACTCGACCAAGCGCTGCAGGTACACGGCCGCCCCCGGCCATTCCATGCGATTGGTATGGAAGTCCTTCAGGGCGCACAGAGCCTCCAGATCGTCAGGGGCGTGATCGAGAATCTCATGGTGGACCTCGGCAGCCTGCTCGAAACGAAGCAGGCGCCGGAAGGCCCCGGCCAGCATGCGCCGCAACTCGAGCGCCAGGTCCTCGAAACCCTCGCCGGGCAGGACTCGAAGCAACGAACCGATCGCCTCGATGACCTCTTCCCAGCGACCAGCGTCCGCAAGCAAGCGGACGAGGTTCTGCCGCGGCGGGATGAACGAGGGGTTCGCCTCCATGGAGTTGCGGTAGTGCTCGATGGCCTCCTCGGGCTGCTGCAGGCTCTCGCAGATTTCACCGAGCCTGAAGGTCGCCAGGAACCTGGAGGTGGCCGACACCCTGTCGCCGAGACGCCGGTAAAGTTCCGCGGCGGACTCCCAGTCGCGCCGCGCGTAGGATATCCCGGCCAGCTCCTCGAGCGAGCCCGCGTGTTCCGGATCGACCTGGAGGCAGTACTCGAAGTGGATCGCGGCCCGTTCCTGGTCGTTCAGTTGTTCGAGGCACATCTGGCCCATCTCGAATGTCAACGCCAACCGGCGCTCGGACTCGGTGACCAGCTCGCGCCGGCGTTGCAACACATCGAGCACCTCTCCCCAGCGCTGCTCCTGCCCCAGATACAGCGCCAGCGCCTCCAACAGCTCGGGGTTGTCGGAATCCGACTGCAGGGCCTCGGTCAGGGCCTCCACGGCCTTGTCCACCAGGCCGTCCCTTTCGAACTGCCGGGCCGCCGTGCGATACAGGGACGAACGCCTGGCGCCGGCGGCCGGTCCGCGCGCCCAGCGCAGGTAGAAGCCAGCCTGCTCGGCCGGCTCGGCCGTGGCGGCCACCAGTTGCTCGAGGCGTTCGTATGCGTGTCGGTAGGCCGGATCCAGTTCCAGTGCCCGTTCGAAAGCAGCAATGGCCGGCTGGGTCTGGCCCTGCTCGATCCGGATGTCGCCCAGGCGCAGCGCCAAGCCTGGACTCTGCTCATCGTCCGACATTTCCGATAATTCAAGCAACCGGCTGGTCACCTCCGCGGCTTCATCCCACTCCTGGCGTGACCAGTACAGCTCGGCCAGCTGGACGAGGACCACGAGCTCGTCGGGCCGCAATTCGCGGGCGATCTTAAGGCTCTCGACTGCCGCCGCGTCGTCTCCGAGCACCCGGCGCTGCAATTCGGCCAGGCGTACGGCCAGGTCGAAGCGATGTATCCCGTCGAAATGCAACGCCCGCTGCATGGCCGCGGCCGCCTTGCCCGACTCCCCGTCCTGGAGCAACAACTCGGCCCGCTCGATCCACGGGCCGGGATCCCCTCGCTCTGCTACCATTTCCCCCAGGCGCTTGAGCAGTCCGGCCAGCGCCTGGCGATCGCCCACCTCCCGGTACAGCCCGGCCAGCGAGCGGGCGACTTCCGCGTCGGGCTGAAGCTGAAGCAATCCTTCGAGCGCCTCGATCCGTTCGGCCGGCTCGGCGTCGGCCAGCGCCTCGACAAGCTGGCGCCTGAGCCGGATCATCTCGCCATGGGTCAATACGTCGGGCCTCTCGACCAGCCGCCTCAGGTGCGGCACCGCGGCGCGCGGCTCCTGCTCAAACAGGATCCGGCTCATGAACCGACTGCCGACCAGATCGTCCTCGTCGATGGCCAGCACCCGGGAGAATGCGCGTCGAGCCTCGTCCCGCCGGCCCAGCGACCAGCTCAGCAGGCCGACCGACCGGCGCAGCCGAAGCTCTTCCGTCTCGTCCTCGGCCCTGGCCGCCAGCGTCTCCAGGGTGTCCACCAGCAGCGCCTCGTCGCCCTGCTCCACGGCCAGGCGTCGCAGGTGGACGAGCGGTTCGGGGTTTGCCGGATCCAGGGCCGCCGCCTGGCGCCAGGCTTCCACCGCGCTGGTGGGATCGTCGAGCCGCTCGTACCGCAACCCCGCCAGTTCCGCCCACAGGGGCGCGCGTTCGCGCTCCATTCCGGTCAGGCCGATCCGACGCTGCAGAGTCTCGGACGCCAGGTCCCAGCGCTCGTGCCCGAGGTAGAGCCCGTACAGGGTCTCGAGGGTGTCAGGCTCGGAAGGCAACAGGCCGCGCAGCCGCTCGAGCACGTCGATGGCGTCTTCCTCTCGTCCGAGCTGGTCGATCAGCACCCTGGCCCGCTCGCGCAGCAATCCCGCAAGCGCCACCGGATCGGCGGTGATGTTGGCCCGCTGCGCCAGGTGCCGCTCGAGCTGCTCGACGTCGCCTTCTTTGCGATCGAGCACCAGCAGGCGGTCGAGCGCCTCGGCGTCGTCGGGCAGTTCGGAAAGCAGGTGCTCCAGGTCGCCCCTGGCCTCCGGGGTCTCGATGATTTCACAGGCCAGGCGAGCCGCACCGCGCAAGGCGCGCAGCCGCTCGTCGCCAGCAGACAAATCGGCCAGCCGCAGCAGCGCCTCGCGCTGGGGTTCGGGCGCGTCCAGCAACCGGTACAACTCGGCCAGCTTCCGCCAGGCCTCCAGCCGGTCGGGCTCCTGCTGGACCACCCTCTCGAACAACTTGGCGGCGCCCTCTGGATCGCCGAGCTCCATCTCCAGCAACTGGGCCGCGCTGCGTATCTTCTCGAATCGCACGGACGCCCGCCCGGTCCGCTCGGCCTCGTCCAGCAGCAGTCCAACCCGATCGGCGAAACGCTGGCCGCCCTCATACAGCTTGTGAAGGAAGGCGCGCGGCCCCGGATCGTTCGGCCGGGCCTCGATGCAACGCTTCAGACGCGATTCAACGTCCTCGGCGCGGCCCCGGGCGAAATCGAAGTTGGCCAACCGCAGTTCGAGCTCGTAGCGCTGATCGGCCTCCAGCCGATCAGCCTGTTCGTCCAGCCTGCGCAGCAACTTCTCGGACTCGTCCGCCTGTCCGGCCTCCATTGACAGCCTGGCGGCGAGATGCAAGGCCCCCAGGTTGACCGGATCGACCCGCAACATCAGCCGGCAGGCCGCCAGCTCCTGCTTCGCCGAATCCGGCGCCCGACTGATCCCCTCGAAGCAGGCCAGCACCGACCGGGTCAGCTCTTCCTCGGAAAGCAGCTCGTCCGGCAGTCCTTCGAGCAGTTCCAGCAGTCGCGGCCAGTCGTCCCGCTCGGCCAGGCAGGCGGCCATGTTGCGGTTGGCGTCGGCGTGCCCGGGTGCAGCGCCCAGCGCCTTTAGCAACGCCGACTCGGCCGCCTCCAGGTCTCCGGCTTCCTGCCAGCTCCGCGCCACGGCCAGCCAGGTCTCGGCGGCCTCCTGGCCCGAACGCCGGCTGGCCAGGTCGGTCAGCATCTGGGCCAGGTCCTCGTGACGCCCGTGGGAGCGGTAGAGCGCCTCCAGCCGTTCGGCCGATTCCACGTCGGAGGGCTCCTGGCGCAAGGTTCGCTCGAATGCGGCAATGGCGGCCAGCTCGTCGCCGGACGCCTGCCTCAACGCGGCGATCCGGCGGTACAGCACGGCGGGGGTCTCGATCCCGTCGTCGTGCTGCCCCGGCGCCACCAGCCGTTCCAGGGCGTCGGCCGCCTCCGCAGGCTCGCCCAGATCCTGAAGCCTGTCGGTCAGGTCCAGCCAGATGGGCGCCGGATCGGCCACCAGCTCCGCGGCCCGGTTCAACAACTCGATCCCCCACTTGGAATCGTCCAGCTCATCGAACGCCAGCGCGGCCGCCTCGCGCAGTACCTCGCCCCGCTCCTGTTTGTCCGTCACCACCTGGGCGATACGCAACTTGATCTCGATCAGGTCTTCGAATCGCCCGGCGGCGGTCAACACCTCGGCCAGGGAAAGGTTGGGCTCCAGCCATGAAGGATCCAACTCGGCCGCCTTCCCGAACGCGGCCGCGGCCCGCTCGGGCGCATCCAGGTGGTCCGTGTAGATCTGTCCGAGCCGGTGGAGCCGCCGGGCCGCCGTTGGTTCGCTGTCCGACAAATCGATCAAAACCTCCTGCATGTCCGCGACGCCCTCGAAGTCATCCATGTCCTCGTACAGGGCCTGGGCCCGACGGGCGACGGACTCCTCCGGCTCGATCATCAGCGCTTCTGCCATGGACGACAGGGCTTCGGTCCTGCGGTCCAGCCTGGACATGCAGACCTCGGCGTGCTCGAGCAGCAAGACGCGCCGTTCGTCCGGATCCTCCTCCTCTGACGCACACCGGGCCAGGAACGACTCCAGGCGTTCGGCCGGACCGGATTCGCGCAGCAGCGTCAACACATCCGTTCGGTTCTCCGGCGAGGGGAGCGCTTCGAAAGCCGACTCGAAGGCATCCAGGGCCCCGGCCCGGTCTTTTACGTCGCTCGCCAGTCGGCCGATCTCCTGCCAGAGAGAGGAGGCCTGCTGGGGGTCCTCCGCCCGGCGGGCCTGCTCGATCAGCATTTGCCTAAGCTCGCCGTGCATTCCCTCCTGGCGATAGATGGCCGCGAGGCGTTCCTGCGCCGGTTCGTACCCCATCTGAAGCAGCCGCTCGAGCCGCTCGATGGCGCCGGCCGGATCGTGGAGCCTGAGCTGGTAGATCTCCGCCAGTTCCTCGAGCCGCTCGATGCGTTCGTCCTCGTCGGAGCCGGCCTCCCATTGCCCGTCCAGAAGGCGGGCCAGCTGTTCGAAGCGGGCCGCCTTGCGCAGCATTTCGATCAGGTCCCGGACCACCGCCTGGTCATCGGGATGCTCGCGAACGAGGTCGCCCAGCAACCCGAAGGCCTCGTCCTGTTGTTGAAGGTGTTCGAACAGCAGTAGGGCCAGAGCCCGCTTGATCCCGTCATGCCGGTCGGGCATCAATTCCGTCTTGAGCCAACGCCGGTAGAGCGACGCCAGGTCCTCGTACTGGCGCGCCTCGCGCAGCAACAACTCCAGCCGCTCGAACGCCTCCGGATCCGCATCGGCATAACCCCGTCCGGCAAAGACCTCCATGTGGGCCTCGTAGAAACGAACGGCGTTTTCGCGGTCCTTAAGCTCCCAGGCGGCCCTGGCGGTGTCCAGGGCCAGGGCTGCCCGACGCTCGATCGGAAGCTCCGCCTCGATCTTCTCGATCTTCTCGATCTGAGCGGCCTGCAAATCGGAGTCCCCGGCCGGGGCCGTCGGACCAGTTACATCGAAGGCCCGCCGTCCGAGGTCCAGGGCCTGTTCGTACTCACCCCGCTCGAAACTGCGCCCTGCGAGCGCCAGCAGCGCGGGGCGGTATTCCGGATCCAACTCCACAGCGTCGGCCCAGCAATCCGCCGCCGCGGCCGGGTCTTCGAGACGCGACTGGAGGATTGCGGCCAACGCCATGCAGAGGGCCGGCACATCCTCCTCGGTGGTCTTGCCCAGGACGATCCGCCGACGCAACACATCGGCCACCTCGCGCCACTTGCCCAACTCCGCATACAGACGCTGCAGCGATGCCAAACGAGCCGGCGCGCCCTCGCTGCCGGGGGCCGCCTCGATGGCGGCCTGATACTGGCTGGCCGCCGGATCGAGACTCGCCAGCTTGTCCCACCAGATGGATGCCGCCGCCGTGTGCAAGGTGGCCGAGACCTCTCCCTCCTGCTGTTCAGCCCGGCGGGCGTAGAAGGCGGCCAGCTCCTCCCATTTCTGGTCCTCCCGCAGGAGCCCGGCGATCTGCTCGATCGCTTGCGCGTCGTCATTGAATCTCGATAGTACTATCCTGTACTGTTCCACGGCCGCGTCGCGGTTGCCCAGCTCGAGCTCGATGGCCGCCAGTCGCCGGTGCAGCTCGGTGCGTCCAGGGCCAGACAGGCCGCCCTCACCAGCCAGCTCGAACACCTCGCTGATGGCTCGGCGAGCAGGGTCCCAGCGACCGGACTCGAAGTACAGGTCGGCCAGCGCGCGATGGGCTTGGAGCTGTCCTGGGTCGTCTTCGAGAACCCGCTGGTAGCTTTCGACGGCATCCTCGGGCCGTTGCTGGATCTCGACCTGGATCCTGGCCCGTTCGAGCCACAGGTTGATCCAGGCATCCGAGCCGAAAGCCTGACGGTCGAGTCGCGGCACGAGATCGACGTACTCCTCGTGGCGGTTGTGTTTCCGATAGAGATCCACCAGCCGTTCGGTGATACGGTTGTCGTGTCGGTTAAGCTTGGCCGCCAGACCGAACGCCTCCAGACCCCCGTTGAGGTCACCCAAGTGCTCGACCCGCAGCTTCCCCACCTGGAACCAGCGCTCGGCCGCCAGGTCCGACGAAAGCTCCTGATGGATGGAGTCGATCACGGCCTCTTCGAGCTCTGGCCAGCGCTCGTCTTGGCGCAGCAAGGAGGACAGGCCGTCCAGAGCCTCCTGCGATCCGGGCTGAAGCTCCAGTGCCCGACGGTAGAACCTTTCGGCCCGCCGGAGATCGTCGAGGCGCTGTTCGGACAGGCTGGCCGCCTCCAGCACCGCCGACAGCACCTGGCCGGGATCGCTTTGCAGGACGGCCTTCTGCTCGAGCACGTCGACCAGGCTGGCCCACTCCTCGGCCGACCGGTCGATCTCCTCCAGGGCCTGCCAGGCACCCAGCCCGGCCGGATCGATATCGACCACCCGGGCGAAATAGCCGCGCGCCTCAGCAGCGCCTTCCGGCCTGGCCATGTAGATCCGACCCAGGTGCTCGGCGGCTGACTTGACGACCTCCTCGGGCAGGGCCTGCCCAGCCTCTTCCAGGCACAGCAATCGGTCGAAGGCCTCGGCCGACCGGTCGGGCTTGTCGAGCTCGCCGGCCAGGCGTCCGATCCGGAACAGCGCATCCAGGTGATCCGGATGATCTTCGAGAATCTGGTCGTAGTGGGCCAGGGCGATGGAGGGATCGTCCAGGTCCTCCTCCCACAGCTTGGCGAGGCGCAGCCGGGTCTCGAGCAACAAGGCCTGGTCGCCCCTCTTCTGGACGAGTTCCATCGCCCGCCCCAGCAGCCGTGCGGCCCGGGTCGACTGGCCCCGGCGCTGCTGGACCTCGGCTTGGTGCAACAGGGCTTGCAGGTTGTCCGGATCGTTTGTCAGGGCCGCGTCCAGGTGCTTCCTGGAGCGTTCCAGGTCGTCGAAGCGTTGAAGGTAGATCGCGCCCATGCGCGCCTGGCGATCCGCGATTCGCGATGGATCCCCGAGCCTCCTGGCCAGCCGCAGGTGCATCCGCAAGGCCCGGTACCACTTGCCGTCCCGCTCGTAGAGATCCGCCAGGGTTGCCATGGCGTCGGAGTGGTCCGGCTGCAGCACCAGAATCCGCTCCAGGTTGTCGATCGCCCGGTCGAGGTGGGTTCCGGCCAGGAGCTCGCCCGCCCGCAGGTGGGCGAGGATCGCATCGGCATGCTGCTGAAGCGCGCTGCAGGCCGCGGCCGCACGCTCGAAGCTCAGTCCGGCGTCCGGGTCGCCCAGCTTCTGTAGCAGGGCCGCCCTGGTCAGAAGCGCGTGGACATCGTCGGGATTGCGGGCCAGCTGATCGCGGATCAGATCCATCTGCTCCTCGGCCCTATCGGCCCTGGTCAGCCCGACTTCCAGAAGCCGCCTGGCGGCCAGCGGGTGGCCGGGTTCCACCTCTCCTCGTCCCAGGTACAGGCTGCGGGCCTCGTCCAGACGCCCGGCCAGTAAGGCCGACTCCGCTTTGGAGTAGATCCCCGCGCCTTCCGAAAAAACCAGGATCTCCCTTTCATTTCGGCTGCGCCGGGGCGTGCGGTCCGGCTCGTGCGCGGGCAACTCGTCCGGGTATCGGGCACTGGAAAGCTGCAGCCTGCCCCGCTCGATGGACGCCCGGTCGATCCGCAGCCCCTCTACGTCGGGTATCTTCCAGCCGTTGACCGGCAGCAGCCAGCGCAACAAATCCCGCACCGGACGCGCCACCAGGAAGGCCAACTGCTCATGCTCGATGTGGACCGACGCAAGCGCCCGGCCGATCTGCGCCACCAGGGTGCTGGCCGGGACCGGCAGCCAGCCGAACAGCCGGATGTCGAAAAACCCGAACCGAAGGGTCAGATCCGCACCCGGCTCCACGTAGAAGCGAGCGCTGAAGACGGCCGAATCGGAGCCCACCCTGAACACACCGCTCAACCTGCCGGCGCCCTCGTCCAGCGTTACCTCTACCTGCTCGATGCCGTAGCGCTCGGGCTCGAACAGATCGCTCAGGAACCGGGCCAGGTCGTCCTGGACGATGGAGATCGAAAGGAAGCGCAACAGGCAGCGGCGGTGACGGAACTGCTCCGCTCCACCGCTCACGTCGAACGGAAAGGTGACCTCGGGGACCTCCAGCTCGAGCTTGTCGACCCTCAGGCAGTCCGTCACCTGCCTTCCGACCAGGCTGACCAGGGCGGACTGCTCGCGGAACTCCAGCGAGAAACCGAGTTGGTTGCCGCCCTTTTCCCTCTCCAGGATCGCAACCTTCTCGGTGGGGTCCGCGGATGATTCTGTCTTCTCGCCCATTGCGCGCCCCTCAGCGTGGTGTGGAATTGTAGCACATCGGTTCTGGGGGGGCCAATTTTCAGGCACATCTGCGCCATTGGGGAGCGCGCCATTGTTTACATTTGACAACCCCGACAACCCTGTGTTATCAATCACACTGGTCTCCGTTGAACCGAGGGGTTGCATCCCGCCTCGAAAGCCCCGGTCCGGAGCACCCGTGACACAGACTGGCGATTTGCGCCGACGATCGGCCGGGATCACGTTTGGACTTTCTCGCTGACCAGGAAGTAAAGCGCATCCTCATCATCGCAGGCGGGGTGCTTGCGCTGTTCGCGGTCTACTTCATCCTGGCCGTGCTGTCCAACCGCTCGGTCCGGCGACTGGCCGACACCCTGCGCCGACGACGCGACGAAGAACGCCGGGTAGTGGAGATCAAACCCGCGCCGCGCCTGTTGTCGGCGCCCTGGACGATCATCGTGCTGCTGGCCGCCGCAGGAGGCCTGATCGCGCTGCTCGTGTTCTCAACCAGCGCTGGCAGCTAGCGTGCGCTGCCTTCATCGAAGGAGTAGAAAAATGGGAGACATGATTCCAGACGGCTACAGGATCCTGATGCGCTACGACCCCGGCACGAAACGGTTCGTAGCAGCCATACCCGAGTTGGGCGATGTCCGGGCCGAGGCCGAAACCCGCGCCGAGTCCCTGGCAAAGGCCGAGGAGGCCATCGAGCAGGCCATCCGCAAGGCGGCCGAGGACGGCAAGGAACTGCCCGCGCCGATGGAACTGACCGAGTTCAGCGGTCAGCTGCCCGTTCAGATCAGCCCCAACCTGCACCGGGAGCTGGCCTTTCTGGCCATCGAGGACAACCTGGAACCGGAGCAACTGGCCGCGGAAATGATCACGGCCGGGATCGCCATCAAGTCGACCGGCCGCATCGTCAGGGCCGGGCGCGAGGAGCGCGGCGAGCGCCAGGAGAAAGGCGGCCGCCGCCGCACCGGCCGCGGCGGTCGCAAGGACTACCACGACATCATGGACGACCGGGCGTCGTTCATCGAGTACGTGCGCAGCATCGATACGGGCGGCAAGCACAAGGGGCGCGGCCAAGGCCGCGGGAGAAGATAACCTACAGCTCCCCCCACACCGCAGACGACCGCACCTCTGCGATGCACGTGTCGTCGAACTGGCCCTTGTAGATCTTCTTGAGGATGATCACTCCGACGTACATGGTCCGCTCGGCCAGCGCCAGCTCGGGCAGCTTGACCGGCACTTTGTTGCGGACCGGCCGCGGCTTGTCCCCGAACTTATAGGACGTGCGGCCGAGGTACTTGAAGCTGGCCCTGTACTTGTCGGTCTCCTTGTCACGCACGAGCTTGACCAGGTAGACGTCCAGCAGAAGCGTCCTGGGCCGGTTGAAGTTCTCGAACCTCTCCCGGCCGGCCCCGGGGATGATCTCCACGTGGGTCGTCTCGTCCGGAATGTGAAAGGCGACCCACTCGTGCCAGCCTCCGCCCTTGGCTCCCTCGGCCCAGAAGGTCTCGGGGTCGTTGTCGAACAGCTTCTCGACGCCGTAGTAATCCTCACCGCGGCCCTTCTCAACCAGGGTGGACGAGGCCACCGGCACCCGTTCGTCGTCGGCCAGCTTGAGCAGCGCCTCGACGAATCCCTTCTTGGGGATGATTTTAGTGATGTTTTCCTTGCTCTTCCTCTTCCGCTTCTTCTTGGCCGCCAGCGCCGCGCCGCTGGCCAGCGTCAGCGCGGCGATCATCAGAGCGAATAGTGTCAGCTTTCTCTTCATTTCACCGCCGCTTGAGGAAGTCGCGCTCGAAAGCCCCCTCGCTGCAGTCTATCCTCAGCTTCCGAGGCTTGACGTCCTTGGATGGCGCCTGGCCCGCGGAGCCCCTGAACTTGTTGAAAAAGAAAGATTTTTTCTTTCCGGGGCGCAGTCTGGGGACCCGGACGGTGTAGCGGTCGTTGAACGTCAGGACGATTTCTTTCCAGGTGTCCGAGCTCTCGTTGCGGACCATGAAGTATCGTCCCCCGACGATCTCGGTCTTTCTGATGTGCATCCGCGCCCCGATCTCGTTCAACTCGCCGGGTGGGATGAACACGATGGCGGTCGCGATGGAGACGGCCACGTAGCCCGTGATCAGACCGGTCTTTACCTTGACGTAGCGGTTCCTCTCCCTGAAGTCGGTGATCAGGTTGGCGAACAGGTCGTAGACGGCGTCCCATAAATCCAGGATCTTGGCCCAGATCAGTCCGAAAAAGTCACCCACGGTTCGTCACCTCTTGTCGTCCGAACCACCCTGGTTCGGCTTCGGCCGCATGCCCAGCGACCTGCCGGCCGGCCGGCTGCCCGGGGAGGACCCGCCCTTGCGCCTGTCCAGCTGGCGGGTCAGCAACGAGGCCGCCGAACGCGCCTTCTCCTTGCCGAGACCGGCCGGCTTGGGCCGGTTCAGCCCGAGGCGCCGCGAGGTCGCCTCCTGCTTCTCGTCGGCGTCGTCTGCGGGCTCGGGCTTGGGGGCCGCCTTCTTCTCGCCGGGCCTGGCTTCCCATTGCGGGGGCGGTTGCAGGTCGCGCTCCTCGAGGGTCTTGGCGAATGCATCTTCCAACTCGGCGAGCTTGCCTGCGGAAAACGGCTTCGGTTCGTCCCGCTCCTCGCCTCCTTCGATCCGGGACACCCAGCTGGTCTCGAACACCTGCACCGCGCGCGCCCTGGGACGATCCACGCCGTAGCTGCCCGGGTCGAAGAACGACTCGTCCATCTCGGTGAAGCCGTAGGCGTGGCACTGGTCCAGGAAGGTGGGCAGTATCCCGGTGGGCGCGTGATAGCCCAGGAACTTGCCGTTCTCGTCCTTGCCGGTGATGGTGTAGACGAAGATGTCCTGGGTGCGGTAGTCGCCCTTCTCGCTCAGCGGCAGCACCTCGGAGACGTGTGTCACCCGCCGCGAGCCGTCGTGGAACCGGGCGCACTGGATGATGACGCTCAGGGCCGAGGCCACCTGGGCGCGCACGGCCACCATGGGCAGGTCCACGGCGCTCATCAGACACAGCGACTCGATCCGCCGCAGGGTGTCGATCGGCGTGTTGGCGTGCACGGTGCACATGGAGCCCGAGTGGCCGGTGTTCATGGACTGGACCAGATCGAAGGCCTCGCCGCCGCGAACCTCACCGATGACGATCCGGTCGGGTCGCAGACGCAGGGCCGAGGCCAGCAGGTCGCCTATGGTCACGGCGCCCTTCCCGAACTTGTCCGCCGGGCGGGCCTCGAGCGGCAGCAGGTGGTCCTGAGCCATCTGCAGCTCGGCCGAGTCCTCGATGGTCAGGATGCGCTCCTCGTTGGGGATCAGGCTCGAGACCACGTTCAGCAGGGTGGTCTTGCCCGAGCCGGTGCCGCCTGACACGATCAGGTTCTGGGCAGTGACCACGCAGGCGTCCACGAAGCGGGCCATGGCCTTCGTCATGGAGCCGAACTCCACCAACTGGGCCACGGTCAGCTTGCCGGGGAAGAACTTGCGAACGGCGATCGAGGTGCCCTTGCGGCCGATCGGCGGCATGACCACGTGGATGCGGGAGCCGTCCGGCAGCCGGGCGTCGAGCCGCGGCCGCTCGTCGGTGATCACCCGGCCCACGTACTGGGCTATGTTGCGCGCGGCCGCCTCGAGCCCCTCCTCGGTGAACTTGGCCGAGGTCTTGTACACCTTGCCGCCGGCCTCGACCCAGATTTCCTCCGGCCCGTTGATCATGATCTCGGAGACGGACTCGTCATCGAGGAACTCGGCGATCGGTTTGAGAAAGGCCTTCAACGACTTCTCGTACATCTCGGTGACGGACATGCCTGGCTCCTCATCTGAAAGACGATTGGATTCTATGCGATCTCGCCCCGCTCTTCAAGCAGCCCGGCACCGATTTCCCCGGAACGCGATTGACTTGGAACATCCCTGGGATTACACTTTTTCTGCTGTCTGCCATTGTCTCTGGAGGCGTCCCGCATGAAATGCCCGGAGTGCGGCGAGTACAACGACGAGGGAACCTCGATCTGCCAGCATTGCGACGCCATCCTGGATGCGTCGTTTCTGGGGGACGACTACACCGACGAGAGCGACGGACCCGACGACCTGCCCGAGGACGACACCTTCTCCGGCCCCGCGCCAACCGAACCCGAGAGTCCGGGGCGGGCCCGCCGGCGCAGCTTGGTCGTGGGCGGCGATTCCGACGACGACTACGAAGAAGAAGAACAGCCGGAGTGGGAGGACGAGGAGTTCGCCGAGATCGAGCGCCAGCGGGCCGCGCTTCGGACCAAGCGCGCCCAGCAGAAAAAGCGCCCCCATTCGGCCACGCCGGAGCCCGGCGCCCAGGGCGAAGATCTCGGCTCCGAGGCCAGCCAGGTCCAGAAGGACGTCGAGGGCAGCCTGAACAAGGTCAAGGACTTCCTCAAGGGGCTGGAAAAAGCCGACAAGATCTCCATCGGCGGCGCCCTGGGGATGTTCGTCTTCCCCCTGTTTCCCTGGGTCAACATCACCAGCCAGGGTTCCCGGGCCGGCCTCGAGGTGGGCGGCTGGTTCCTGATGCTCCTGGCCTTGTGCGTCGGCACCCTGGTGTACCTGCGCCAGGACGAGCACTGGAAAGGCCGCGAGAAGTACGTGCTCTACGTCCAGGCCGGCGTGGTTGTCATCTCCCTGCTGTTCCTGCTGGCCCGGATGATCAACCTGGGCTCCATCCGGCACGTCATGCCCGACGGCACTCCCGCCACCCCGGGCCTGTACTCCGCCAGTGCCGGCATCGGCCTGATCCTGTCGCTCCTGGCCTGCCTGGCCGCGGGCGCGGGGACCGGTCTGCTGATCAAGGAAAAAGTGTTGAAGAAGTAAAAAGTTGACAGCTAGCAACTATCAGCTATCAGCTCGGCCGCCAGGCGGCCGCCCTCTCGGCCGGCGGTCAGGACCTCGTCCAGGGTGCCTGCCGGCATGGGCTCGAGGCGATCGAGGACCTGGCCCAGGATCGAGATGATCGACGGGAAGGGAATGCGCCCTTCCAGAAAGGCTCCCACCACGACCTCGTCGGCCACCGACAGGGCGGCCGGCGTCCCTCCGCAGGCTATGAGCGCCCGGCGGCACAGCCCCAGGGCCGGCCAGGTGGGCTCGTCGGCGGGCAGGAACGTACACCGGCCGGCCTGCGCCAGGTCCAGCCGGTCGAACCTAGAAAGCCTCTCGCCCAGATCCAGCCTGTCGGCGAGGCCCAAGGCCCAGGCGATCGGCAGGCGCATGTCCGGCCGGCCCAGGTGCGCCAGCACACTGCCGTCGACCAGCTCGACAAGGGCGTGTACCAGGCTCTCCGGATGCACCAGCACCCCGATCCTCTCGGGGTGCAGGTCGAACAGCCAGCGGGCCTCGATCACCTCGAAGCCCTTGTTCATCATCGTCGCGCTGTCGATGCTGATCTTGGCCCCCATCTCCCAGTTGGGGTGGGCCAGCGCGTCGGCCGCGGTCACCCGGGCGAGCTGCTCCGGCGTCTTGCCCAGCAGGGGCCCCCCGGACGCCGTGATGACCACCCTTCGCACCCGACCGCGGTCGAGCGGCTGAAGCAGCTGGGCCAGCGAGGCGTGCTCGCTGTCCACGGGCACCAGGCTGGCGCCGTGCTTTCGGGCCAGCCCGGTTACCAGCTCGCCCGCCATGACCAGGGCCTCCTTGTTGGCCAGCGCCACTCGCTTGCCGCAACGGACCGCGGCGCAAACGCCCTCGAGCCCGGCCTGACCCACCACGGCGGCCACCACCGTGTCCGCCTCGGGCATGCCGGCGACCTCGATCGTTCCTGCAGACCCGTGAAGCACCCGGCAGGTCAGATCGCGGCCGAGCTTCTCGCGCAGCCGGCCGGCCGCTTCCACGTCGGCCAGAACCGCCAGGCGCGGCCGGAATTCGCGGATCTGCTCCTGAAGCAGGCCGGCGTTCTTGCCCGCACACAGGCCCACCACCCGGAAACGCTCAGGAAAGGCCCTGATCACCTCGAGGGCCTGGCTCCCCACCGAGCCGGTGGAGCCCAGAACGGCCACGCCGATTGGCGAGCTCACGTCACCTCCCAGCCCATCACATAGCGGGCGTAGAACAGCACGGCCGGGGCGGCGAAGATCAGCGCGTCGATCCGGTCGAGCATCCCCCCGTGGCCGGGCAGCAGCTTGCCCGAGTCCTTGACGCCCACGCTGCGCTTGATCATGGATTCGACCAGGTCGCCCGCCTGCCCCAGCGCTCCGCCCAGCACGGCCACTATGACGGCGTGCAGAGCGCCCAACTCGGGAAAGAAGGTCAGCCAGGCCCCCAGGGAGAACCCTACCGAGCCGACCAGCCCGCCGACGGCGCCTTCCACGGTCTTGCCCGGGCTGATGGCGGCGTACAGCTTCGTGCGGCCGAAGGCCCGCCCGGAGAAGTAGGCCGCGGTGTCGCTGCCCCAGGTGATCATCATTGTCAGGATGACCCACTCCCAGCCGTCATTCAGCGCGCGCAGGTGCAGCAGGCAGGCGGGAAGCGCGCCCGCGTACAGCACGCCCATGACCGACGAGGCCGCTTCATGTACCGCGCCGCGCACCGGCCCGGGAAACACCAGGTGGACCAGCAACAGGACCATCAGACCGGCCACCAGGGCGAACCAGGCGTGCCGGGCGAACCAGTCGGTGGTGCCGCCCCATGCCAGGGCCATGCCCACGAGCCAGGTGACGGCTGAGCACACCACCGGGGAGCGCTTCACCATGGACAGGTACTCGTACAACGACACACCCGCCGCAACGAGCACCAGCACCAAAAACGGCAGCCCGCCCAGCCAGGTCAGATAGACGACCACCGGGGCGGCCACCAGCGCGGTCAACACTCTTACGAGCAGGTTGCTCATGGATTTCCCCGGCCATCCAGCTGCTCGTCGGTCAAGCCGAATCGCCGCCGCCGCTGCTGAAAATCCGCTATGGCCTCGAAGAGGTGCTCGGTCTTGAAATCCGGCCAGAGCACGTCGCAGAAAAACAGCTCGGCGTAGGCGCTCTGCCACAACAGGAAGTTCGAGATGCGTATATCCCCGCCGGTGCGGATGATCAGGTCCGGGTCGGGCAGTCTGGCGGTGTAGAGACCCGCGGCGAACCGTTCGCAGTCCACCTCGGTCGGGACCACCTTGCCGGCCCGGGCCCGGCGGACCAGATTCCTGGCCGTGCGAACGATCTCCTCGCGGGCGCCGTAGCTCAGCGCCAGCGCCAGGGTCATGGACCGGTTGCGCCTCGAAGCCTTCTCCAGCGCGCGCAGCTTGTCGCGCACCTCGGCCGGCACACGCCTGAGCTCGCCCAGGTGCACCACCCTGATGTCGCGCTCCATGATCTCCTGCCACTCCTCGATGATGAACTCGCCCAGCAGGTCCATCAGGGTATCGACTTCCTCGGCCGGGCGCCCCCAGTTCTGCGCCGAGAAGGCGAACAGGGTCAGATTGGGAATGCCCAGCCGGCGGCAGGCGCGCACGATCCGCCGCACGGCGCGGGCTCCGGCCCGGTGCCCGCGGAACCGGGCCAGCCCGCGGCTCGTTGCCCAGCGGCCGTTGCCGTCCATGATCACTCCGATGTGGCGCGGCAAGGCGCTGCGATCGATCCGGGCCGGGGTCATTCAGTCCTCCTCCTCGGGTTTGCTCTTGGGAGAGAGGCCGAACTGGATCGCGCTGCCGACGACGAACAACAGGCCGATCATGATGGTCGTCATCAGTGGATGCCGTACGTGGAACGTGGCCGCCGGTCGATAGAGCCAGGCGCCCCCCGCCACCGCCCCGCCCCAGAAGACCGCCACGGCGCCCACCAGGGCGGTGGACAGGATCACCAGCAGCCTCAGCTGCCACAGGCTCAGCAGGCCGCCGGCCAGGAAGCCGGGCGCGAATCCCCACAGGAAGCCGGAGGGGGCGAACAAGCGGACACCCTCCCCGGCCACCGCGCCCAGCGCCAGGCCCGAAAGTCCGAACACGGCCACTCGGTGGAGCGGCTCGGCCAGCAAGGCGAAGGACGCCCCCCCGACCAGCACGCCCCAGAGTCTTTCCACCTGGATCCAGCGGGCGATCAGCTGGCCGATTGCCGCGCCCAACGCGAAGCCCACGACAGCCACGGTGAACCGGTGGAGCCGCCAGCCCAACAGCAGGAACAGTAGCCCCACGACCGCGGCAACCACTCCGAAGACCGGTGGGACGCCGTGCTCGAAGCCGAGCACACGATCGATGCGCAGTTGGGACATTCTATACTTCCATGATCTCCTTTTCCTTGTCGGCCAGGATGGAGTCGATCTGCTCGATGGTCTCGTCGGTCTTCTTCTGGACCCGGTCGAGACCCCGCTTCTTTTCGTCCTCTGAGATATCGGAGCTCTTCTCGAGCTCCTTGAGGAAGTCGTTGCTCTCCCGGCGGTGGTTGCGCATCTGCACCCGGGCGCCCTCGGTCATCCGGCGGACCTGCTTGACCAGTTCCTTGCGCCGCTCCTCGGTCAGGGAAGGGACGGGCAGCCGTATAACCTCGCCGTCGCTCTGGGGGGTCAGGCCGATCTCGGCCACGTTGATCGCCTTCTCGATCTCGGCGATGATCGTCTTTTCCCACGGCTTGATGACGATCAGCCGGGCGTCGGGAATGGACACGGTGGCCACCTGGTTCAAGGGCACCTTGGTGCCGTAGTAGTTCACCCGGACGGGCTCGAGCACGGCCAGGTTCGCCCGACCGGTGCGGACCCTGGAAAGCTCCCGCTTGAAGCTCTCGATGGTCTTGGCGCCCTTCTCCTTCAGTTCCTCGACCACGTCGTCGATCATCGCCGCTACCTCCCACGCTCAGCCCGGCGGCAGTTTGCCCACCCGGGTACCGATCTCCTCACCCATGACGGCCTTGAGCATGTTGCCCTTGTCCATCAGCTTGAACACCAGTAATGGCAGGTTGTTGTCCATGCACAGCGAGACCGCGGTGGCGTCCATCACCTTCAGGTCGCGCTTCAGCACGTCCATGTATGTCAAACGCTTGAAGAGCTTGGCGTTCGGGTCCTTGAGCGGATCGGCGTCGTAGACCCCGTCGACCCGGGTGGCCTTCATGACCACCTCTGCCTTGAGCTCTATGGCCCGCAACGCAGCCGCCGTGTCCGTGGTGAAGTAGGGATTGCCCGTCCCGGCGGCCAGCAGCACCACCCGGCCCTTTTCCAGGTGCCGGATGCCGCGACGCCTGATGTACGGCTCGGCCACTTCGTCCACCCGCAGGGCGGTCATTACCCGCGAGTCGATCCCCTGCCGCTGCAGGCACTCCTGCACGGCCAGGCAGTTGATCAGTGTGGCCAGCATGCCCATATAGTCGCCCGTGGTCCTATCGATGCCGGCCTCGACCATAGAAAGTCCCCGGATCAGGTTCCCGCCGCCGATCACCACCGCAAGCTCGACTCCCAGGGAGTGGATCTCCTCGAGCTCGCCCGCGATTGTGTTGAGAACCTGCGCCTGGAACGTCGCATCGTCCCCGGGCGCCTCTCCGCGCAAAGCCTCCCCGGACAGCTTGAGCAGGACTCTTCTGAATTTGGGCCCCACGGGCATCCCCTCCCTAGACCTCCGCGGCCAGGTCGGTGCTCTTCTTCTCTATGCCCTCTCCCAACTCGTAGCGGAGGAAGCGCCGGATGTCCACATTCTCGCCGGCCTTGGAGGAGACCTCCTTGCACAACACCTTGATGGACTTCTTCGGCTCGCGCACCCACGGCTGCTCCATCAGGCAGAACTCGCCGTACCACTTCTTCAGCCGGCCCTCGACCATCTTCTCGACCACCTTCTCGGGCTTGTCGGAGTCCAGCGCCTGCTTGCGGTAGATGTCCTTCTCGGACTGGATCACCGTTGCGGGAACGTCCTCGCTGGTCAGGTACTGCGGGTTGGCCGCTGCCACGTGCATGGCCACCTCGCGGCAGAACTCGCCCAGGTCGTCGCCTAGGGATACGGCCTCGCTGACGCAGCCCACCTCGACCATGACGCCGATCTTGCCGCCCATGTGCAGGTAGGTCTCGATCCGGCCCTGAGTCCCGTTCTGGATCTGGAACCGCTCATGCCGCCGGACGACCACGTTCTCGCCCGTCTTGATCACCAGTTCCTTGCGCAGGTCCTCGAACAGGCCTTCGGCGGTCGGCTGCCCGGAGCTCGACTCCAGCACCTTGGAGACCACCTGGCCGCAACAACCCGAAAAATAGTCGCCGCGGGCCACGAAGTCGGTCTCGCAGTTGATCTCGACCATCGCCCCGACCCGGCCGTCGTCGGCCACCCGAACCTCGATCTTGCCCTCAGCGGCCACCCGGGAGGCCCTCTTGCTGGCCGAGGCCATGCCCTTCTCGCGCAAGCGGATGATGGCCTTTGCTATGTCGCCATCGGTCTCTTCCAGGGCGCGCTTGCAATCCATGATGCCGGCGCCGGTCTTCTTACGGAGTTCGTTCACCAGTTTCGCGCTGATCGCCATGATATTACCTTTCCGAAAACACCGGGTTCCTCAATCCGGAACCCGATTTCGTCTTTCGACTGCGGTGTTACTTGGACTCTTTGGACTCTTCGGACTCTTCGCTGGAGGATTCGTCCCTGGCGCCCTTCGCCGCCTCGTCCATGTGCCGGCGACCCACCACCTCGACCCGGGGGCCGCCGTCGCGACCATCGGACGGCCTGGGCGCCGCGGCCTTCCCGACCGGCTTCTGACTGGGCCTGGACGCCAGGTTGTCCTGGTGGAGTTGCTCACCCTCGATGCAGGCATCCGCCACCCTGGAGGCGAAAAGCTTGATGGCCCGGATGGCGTCGTCGTTGCCCGGGATCAGGTAGTCGACCACCTCGGGATCGCAGTTGGTATCGGTTATGGCCACCACCGGGATCTTGAGCCGGCGAGCCTCGGCCACGGCGATGCGCTCCTTCTTGGGATCGACCACGAACAGCAGCCCCGGCAGCCGGATCATCTCCTTCAACCCCGGCAGGTTACGATCCAGCTTGGCCGCCTCGCGCCTGAAGTGCAGGGCTTCTTTCTTGGTCATCCGCTCGAACGAGCCGTCGCTCTCCATCTTTTCCAGGGACTTGAGCCGGTCGATGCTCTGGCGGATGGTCTTGAAGTTGGTCAGGGTCCCGCCCAGCCAGCGGTTCTGGACGTAGAACATCCCACAGCGCTTGGCCTCCTCGACGACCACGTTCTGGGCCTGCTTCTTGGTACCAACGAACAGGACCTTCTCGCCCTTGGCGACCGTGTCGCGGATCGTGCCGTAGGCCCGGTCGAACAGCCTGGAGGTTTTCTGCAGATCGATCACGTGGATGCCGTTGCGCGCGCCGAAGATGTACGGCTTCATCTTCGGGTTCCAGCGGCTGGTCTGGTGGCCGAAGTGCACCCCGGCCTCGAGCAATGCCTTCATCGAAATCACGCCCATCGGAAACTCCTCCTCGGGTTAGACCTCCGCCGCGCTGCAAAAACCAGCCCAATACGACCCCGCAAAAGAGGCACCCGTCGAGCCGCAGACACGGCGTGTGGATTTCACAACGCCCCGTAATCAAACGAGAACAAGGCAGACCCCGGGGCCCGGCCCACCGTTCCAGGACGTTATGGCTAGCACACCAAAGCACCTAGCGCAAGTAATTTCGTAGTTCCAAGTTCCAAGTTCCCAGTTCCTAGTTCGAGGTTCCAACTGGGAACTTGGAACTAGGAACTTGGAACTAGGTTCTCAAGCAGCAATGCTTAAACTTCTTGCCCGAGCCGCAAGGGCAGGGGTCGTTTCGGCCTACCTTCTTGCCGACCCGCTTGTATGTCTGGATCTTGCCGCCCGAGCCGGAGGCGGCGGCCGGGGCGCCGTAGCTCATCTGGCGCTTGCGGTCCATCCGGGCGCGCATCAGGCGCTCGCCCTCGTCCTCGCTCTCGAGCTGGACCTGCATCAGCTTCTTGGCCACCTCGGTCTTGATGCGGTGGTTTGTGGAGATGAACAGGTCGTAGCCCTCCTTCTTGTACTCCTGCTTGGGGTCCTTCTGGGCGTAACCACGCAGGCCGACGCCGCTTCTCAGGTGGTCCATGGCCAGGAGGTGGTCCTTCCACTGGCCGTCGATCTCCTGCAGGTAGAAGTACTGCTCGACCCGGTTCATGTTCTCCGGACCGATCTGCTCCTCCTTGGCCTTGTACCTGGACTCGATCTCCTCCCAGAGCTTGTCGCCGATGGCCTCGCGGCTTCGGGGCACGCCCTCGATCGAGATCTTGTGGCCGAACACGCCGAAGATGCGATCCTCGAGGCCCTTGATGTCCCAGTCCTCGAAGTTGATCTCCTCCGAGCAGGTCATGTCCAACTCGGCGATGACCACGTCCTCGATCAGCTCGAGGATCTGCTCGCTCATGTTCTCGCCATCGAGCACCCGGCGGCGCAGCTTGTAGATGCTCTTGCGCTGCAGGTTCATCACGTCGTCGTACTCGAGCAGGTTCTTGCGGATCTCGAAGTTCTGGCCCTCGACCCGCTTCTGGGCGCTGCCGATCGAGCGGCTGACCCACTTGTGCTCGATGGGCACGCCCTCCTCCATGCCCATCCGCTCCATCAGGCCCTTGAGCCGATCGGCGCCGAAAATGCGCAGCAGGTCGTCCTCGAGCGAGAGGTAGAAGCGCGAGGAGCCAGGGTCGCCCTGGCGGGCCGAGCGGCCGCGGAGCTGGTTGTCGATCCGCCGGGCCTCGTGGCGCTCGGTGCCCAGGATGTGCAGGCCGCCGGCTGCGACGACCTGGTCGCGCTCTTCTGCGCAGGTCTGCTGGAATTTTTTCAAGGCTTCGAGGTAGCGCTCGCGGTCCTCGTTGGGATCGGCGTGCAGGCGGGCCAGGAACTCGGGGTTGCCGCCGAGGACGATGTCGGTTCCGCGGCCGGCCATGTTGGTCGAGATGGTCACCGCGCCGAAGCGGCCAGCCTGGGCGACGATCTCGGCCTCGCGGGCGTGGTGCTTGGCGTTGAGGACGTTGTGCTTGATCCCGGCCCGCTTCAGTCGCCGGGCGATCTCCTCGGACTTCTCGATCGAGATGGTGCCCACCAGGATAGGCTGGCCGATCTCGTTCAGCTCGCGGATCTCCTCCACCACCGAGGCGAACTTCTCTTCTTCCGAGCGGTAGATGACGTCGACGTTGTCGATCCTGCGGTTGGGCCTGTCGGTCGGGACGACCACCACGTCCAGGGAGTAGATCTTGGAGAACTCCTCGCGCTCGGTCTCGGCCGTGCCGGTCATGCCGGACAGCCGGTCGTACATGCGGAAGTAGTTCTGGTAGGTGATGGTGGCCAGGGTCTGGTTCTCGTTCTCGATCGGCACGCCTTCCTTGGCCTCGATGGCCTGGTGCAGCCCGTCGCTCCAGCGGCGTCCCTCGAGCACGCGGCCGGTGAACTCGTCGACGATGTTGACATTGCCGGTCTCGGTGACGATGTAGTCCACCTCGCGCTTGAACAGCGTGTGGGCCCGCAGGCCCTGGTTGACGTGGTGCAGGGTCTCGATGTTGGTCGGGTTGTAGAGGTTGTCGACCCCCAACAGCTCCTCGACCCGCGCCACGCCGTCCTCGGTCAGCACAACGGTGCGGCTCTTCTCGTCCACGGTGTAGTCGCGGTCGCGGCGCAGCTTGGGGATGAGCGCATTGATCTTGTAGTACTTGTCCGTGGCCTCCTCGGCCGGGCCGCTGATGATCAGCGGGGTGCGGGCTTCGTCGACCAGGATGCTGTCCACCTCGTCCACTATGGCGTAGTGCAGGGGCCGCTGGGTGTAGTCCTCCAGCCTGAACTTCATGTTGTCGCGCAGGTAGTCGAAGCCGAACTCGGAGTTGTAGCCATAAGTGATATCCGAGTGGTAGGCCGCCTGGCGCTGGGCGTCGGTAAGGCCGTGCACGATGGTTCCCACCGATATACCCAGCCAGCGGTAGATGGTGCCCATCCACTCGGTGTCGCGGGTGGCCAGGTAGTCGTTGACGGTCACTATGTGCACGCCCCGGCCGGCGAGCGCGTTGAGGTAGGCTGACAGGGCGGCCACCAGGGTCTTGCCCTCGCCGGTCTTCATCTCGGCGATCTTTCCCCGGTGCAGCACGATCCCGCCGATCATCTGGACGTCGAAGTGGCGCATGCCTAAGGAGCGCACCGAAGCCTCACGGACCACGGCGAACGCCTCTGGCAGAATGTCGTTGAGGATCTCGAACTCGGTCCAGTTGCGATCGTCGTCGCTCACCTCGGCCTTGCCGCCCAGGCGTTCTTTCATGGCGTTTTCGAAGCGGCGCCTGAGCTCGGGCGTCTTCGCCTTGAGCCGGGCGTCGGACAGCGCCCGGACCCGAGGCTCGAGCTCGTTTATCCGGCTGACCAGCGGACGTAGCTTCTTCAGCGTGCGTTCGTTCTTGCCGCCGAAAAACTTCTTCGATGCGTACTGGATCAGGCCCAAGGCATCAATCTTCGAGGATGTAGTTCATCGGGTTCTCACATGCCCCGTTGATCTCGACCTCGTAGTGCAGGTGGGGTCCGGTGCTGCGACCCGTGTTGCCGATCCGGCCGATGCGATCTCCGCGGTCCACCCGGTCGCCCACGCGGACCGCCATCTCGCTCAGGTGGGCATAGCGGGTGCGGGTGCCGTAGCCGTGATCCAGCACGATCACGCTGCCGAACCCGCCGCTGTTTCCGGCGAAGGTGACCAAGCCCCGGGCGGGCGCCATAACGGGCACGCCCTCCTGGTTGGCGATGTCGATCCCGCTGTGCATGGTACGCTTGCTGCCGGTGTATGGATCGACACGCGTGCCGAAGGTGGATGTCAGCCAGCCGCGCGATGGCCAGATCGACGGCATGGAGGCCAGCCGGACCTTCTGGCCGCGCAGGTAGATCTCGAGCTGGCGGATGCTGCCCTCGCGCTGTTCGGCCTCGGCAACCAGCTGGTCCAGACGCTTGCCGAGCAACCCCATGGCCATCTGGGGTCGCTCGCCGATAGCCAGCACCACCGGATCTATCACGCCCGGCTCGCCGACGTCCACCCCGGCGGGCCTGCGCACGTCGAACGGCCCCACGGCCAGGTGCCGCTTGGGATCGTTCAGACGGGTGATGGTGCGCAGCTTGGTGTCGAAGCGCTGGATGCGATCGAGGATGGCCTGGACGCCGGCCACCTTCTGGTGGATGAACAGAAGCTCGCCGCGCAGCGTGACGTTATCCCGCTTGAGGTGTTCGTTCTCGTTCTGCTTGTCGAGCACGTGGTAGCAGTAGAGCGACAGGGCGGTCACCGCGCCGACCACGAGAAGGAGAAATATCGTCAGCGTCCAGAGGATCGCTCTGGACACCCGAAAACGCCGGATGCGCGAGGTGCCGTCCGGCACAACCATGATCGTCAGTCGTTTGCCCATACCTTCTCGAGTCGAATCAACCACTTGCGTGCAACATGGGAAACGGTCCAAGTATTAATACAAAGCGCCGAGCCCGTGTCAACAGTTTTTCTCGATATCTCACCGATCGGTCTTGCCCTTGCTCGCCCCTCGGGTACGTCTTCGCCCGGTCGCGGCGCGTCTTCGCTTGGGGGCGGCCGCGCGGCCCAGATCGCCCTTGTAGCGCATCAGCACGACGGTGATGTTGTCCTCTCCTCCGGCGCGGTTGGCCATCGCTACCAGCAGGTCCGCGGCCTCCCGCATCCGGCTGTGCTTCAGGACGTGTTCGATATCGTCGTCGGAGACCATCCCGGTCAAGCCGTCCGAGCACATCAGGAACACGTCGCCGGGCCGGACGTCAGCACTGAAGGTGTCGGCCTCGACCTGGCTCTCGAAGCCCACGGAACGGGTGATGATGTTGCGGAAACGGCTGAAGTGGGCTTCCTCGGCGGTGATGAAGCCCGCCTTGACCTGCTCCGCCACCAGCGAGTGGTCCTCGGTGAGTTGTTCGAACACGCCATCGCGCAGGCGATACAGGCGGCTGTCGCCCACGTGGCCCACGTAGCAGCGCGGTCCGTGGAACATTATCGTGGTGACCGTGGTGCCCATGCCGTGAAGGGCGGGGGTTCGGGCCGAGGCTTCGTGGATTCCCCCCGAGGCCTTGCTGATCGACTTGCCGAGCAGTTCGGTAATGGCCGGGTGTTCGATCTCGCCGGCCTCGGATGGAAAGACCCCGCCCTGCCTGCGGGCCTCCTGGACGGTCGAGTGGACGGTCTTGATCGCCATGCGCGAGGCCGTTCCGCCGCCCGCGTGGCCGCCCATCCCGTCGGCCACCACGTACAGCATCAGGCTGGAATCGACCAGGAAGCTGTCCTCGTTCTTCTCTCGCTTGCGCCCCACGTCGGTGCGGCCCCAGGATGACACGGCTCCCCCGGCTGGGGAGCCATGAGTGCGTTTTTTTCTCTTTCGCGCGGACATACCCGTCCGTTCAGGAATAACATAGCGGTTTATGGAAAGCAAAATTTCGTCTCCGGGCGCGTTCGGGGATCATTCGGGGATCAACTGCCCGGGCGACTCCGCCGGGCTCGATCCAGCAGGTCGCGGGCGTGGCTGCGGGCCTTGTCGGTCACCTCGCGGCCGCCGACCATGCGGGCCACCTCGTCGACGCGCTCGCTCCGGGTGTCGAGCCTGGCGATCTGCGACACCGACCGTCCGCCCCTCCGCCGCTTGCGCACGCTGAAGTGACTGGTGGCATGGACGGCGATCTGCGGCAGATGGGTGATGCAGACGATCTGGTGGCCGGCCGCCAGCGACGAGAGCTTATCGCCGATCACCTCGGCCACCGCCCCGCCCACGCCCGAGTCCACCTCGTCGAACACGTAAACCGATACCCTGTCCACCTCGGCCAGGACCGTCTTGAGCGCCAGCAGCACCCGGGACAGCTCTCCGCCCGAGGCCACCTTGACCAGCGGCCTTACTTCCTCGCCGGGATTGGCCGAGAACAGAAAGCGCACCCGGTCGATCCCCCCCTCGTCCAGGTCCGCTTCCGCGCCCGGCTCCACCTCCACCTCTAAGCGCGCGCCCGGCATGGCCAGCGAGGAAAGCTCACGGCACAGCCGATCGGCCAATCGGGCCGCCACCCGCCTGCGCTCGTCCGACAGCTTCTTGGCGAGATCCATGGCGCGTACCAGCGCGGCGTCGCGCTCGCCCTGGAGCTCGGCCTTGCGCGACTCGATCCGCCCGAGGCCCTCGAGCTCCCCGGCCAGCTCGTCCCGCTTTTCCAGCACCGCCCTCAGCGTTGGGCCGTGGCCGCGCATCAGGCCGCGCAGCGCCTGCAGCCTCTGCTCGACCTGCTCCAGCCGGATCGGGTCGCTGTGAAGCGCGGAGGCGGCGGTGGCAAGCTCGCGGGCCAGATCCTCGATGGCGCGCAGGCCGCCTTCGAGCTGGTCCGCCGGTTCGCGCAAGCCGGGGTCGAAGCGGGTCAGTCCGGCGATCTGCTTGACGGCCCGGCCGATCAGCTCCACGGCAGACCCTTCCTGCTCGTACAGCAAGCCGACCGCCAGGCGCATCCCCTCGACCAGTCGCTCGGCGTTGCCCAGCCTCATCCGCTCGCGCTCCAACTCATCGTCCTCCCCAGGCCGGGGATCGACGGCGTCGATCCGCTCGAGCGCGAAGCGCAGGTAGTCCTCCCGCTCGGCCCGCTGGCGCTCGCGGGCGCGCAGGTCGGAAAGCTCCCGCTCGGCGGAGCGCAGGGTAAAGACGGCCCCGGCCACCTCGGCGCGCAGCGGGCCGAGGCCTCCGAAGTCGTCCAGGATTTCCCGGTGGGTGTCCTCGTCGGTCAGCCCCACGTGTTCGTGCTGGCCGGAGATGTCGACCAGGCCGCGGGTCAAGTCGGCCAGGGTGGCCAGGCTGGCGGCGCGGTCGTTTATGAACACCCGGTTGCGGCCGGTGCGGCTGATCACCCGGCGCACGGCCAGGGAATTCCCGTCGGCCAGCCCCAGTTCGGCCAGGCGTTCGTACACCGGCGAGGCCGCGTCCAGCTCGAACAAGCCCTCGACCTCGGCGCAGTCCGCGTCGGTGCGGATCATGTCCTCGGACGCGCGGCCGCCCAGGATCAGGTGCAGGGCGTTGATCAGGATCGACTTGCCCGCGCCGGTCTCGCCGGTAACCACCACGAAACCGTCGTCGAACTCCACCTCCAGGCGGTCGACGATGGCGAAGTCACGTATTGCCAGGAACGAGAGCATGGGAATGCATACATACACCGAAGGCGTGACAGCACCAAGACATAAAGTCCGCTCAGTCCACCGACTCGGGCGGCGGGTCGAGCATCTCGGTGTACCAGGCGGACGGCAGGTCGTGGAACAGTGCCGAGGGGTCGGCCGGGTCCACGTGCAGCACGGGCACGAAGGAGCGAGCGAAGACTTCCGCGACCATCGGCGGCATCCAATCCCAGGCGCCCTGGTCGATCAGAAAATCCAGCCAGGCCGAGACAGGAGGGCCGCCGGCGAACCCGTCGGCCGCGATGCGGACCCGGCCTGTCCCGGGATCGAGGACGGCCTCGGCCGGCCAGGAGAAGTCGAGCGAGTCGTCCATCTCCCGGGCGTTGGTGCCCAGGTCGACAGTTGCAGCCAGCCGGACCGTCATCACCAGTTGGTCGGGCAGTCGATCCGGTTGGATTGGATGGTCGAACCCCAGGCGAATCGACAAATGCTCGTCGTAGTAGCCGGTCTCGGCACCCAACTGGATCGTGGTTCGCCAGTCCTCTCGATGCCAGGTCCGGCCGTCGTCTGAGGTCCTGTAGGCCATGCGGTTGAGCGCCCGCGCTCCCCCGACCTGAGACACCGGGTCTCCGGTTCGCACCACGACCGGGGTGAACCGCCGGAACTCGCTCAACCCGTCGTCACCCCAGCGCAGTTCCACCAACCGGCCGGTCGTGGCGGTCATGGAGCCGGGCCGGCTGATCACCGAATGTTCCTCGCCCGCGCTGCGGTCCACCAGGGTGTGGACCATGCCCGCGGGCGGATGAAGCTGCCACCACTCCTCGATGTCAACGGCGTCTCCCAAAAACCTCTGGACCCAGCAGCCGGCCAACTCGTCCGGCCACCCCGTCGCTCCTTCCCCCCACCCGCCCTCCAGGTCGAACCACTCGCCCCCGCCGCAGGCGGACAGCCAGGCGCAGACCGCCAAGGCGAACACCGACCTCGTGACTCCAATCGAGTTGAACATGACCCTCCACCCAGGATAGCCGACAATGCGGGCAAAAGTCAGAAAATTAGAAAATTAGAGCCGTCCCCTGTTTGCAGATTCAAGCCTTGACCTAGTCCAGATCTTAGCTAATAATGGAATAGAGGGGCTTGAAAACGGTCGAATCGGGAGGTACTCCATGGCGGTCGTAAATATCCACGAAGCAAAAACGCACCTGTCGCGACTGCTGGCTCGAGTTGAGGGCGGAGAGGAGATCATTATCGCCCGGGCCGGCAGAGCCATAGCCCGGATGATCCCCATGGAACCCGCGCCTACCCGGCGAGAGCCAGGATCGGCACGCAGTCTGTTCACGGTTCCCGATGACTTTGATGCACCTCTTCCCGATGAAATCGTCGACGCGTTTGAATCATGATCCTGCTGTTTGACACCCACACCCTGCTCTGGTGGATTACCGATTCGCCGCGGCTTTCGGAGGATGCCCGCTCGCTGATGGGATCAAGACATACGATATCGAGGTCATCTGGTAACGGAGCAGAACAGAAAATTCTGTATTGACAGCGAGCACTTTTCCGGCAATGACGAACTCGCCGACGGTCCCGTCCGGGTATTACCCTTCGATGAGTTCACGCGGCATCTACACGAAGACAGGCTTCTGCCCTGAGGGTTGCGATAACACGGAACGGGGAACGGTGACGGTTTACACCGGTTTCGCCAGGGCCTGCGACTATTGGTATCCACCACGGATCTACCAGCGCTGAGGAGGCTCGCTCTCACGGATGCCGTCTTCATCCGCAAAACGCCAATGGCCTTTCCGAAAGCTCTCGATCTTGACTCCCAGGTCGTCGATGGCACTGTCGCTGAGCAGGATCTCCCGCGCCCCGGTCGAGGCGTACAGAATGCACTCCACGGCCGTTCCCTCCCGGTCGGGAGTCAGAACCCGTGCACTCACCCTTTCGGGTATGGCGATATACTCTTCTTCGCTGCTGGCCTCCTCACCCGTCACCAGCTCGGTTCCCTCGGGGAATCGGGAGAAGAGGATTTTCGCGGCCCTGGCCGGGAGGAGGACGGCGGGCTCCTCCGACTCGAATCCGCCGTTCAGAACCCCAACCGCCTCGAGATGCTCGCCGGCATTGGAGACAAACAGGATCTTAACTCTGGGCGCCATCTGGATCACTCGGTCGGTTCGCGGTCCGGGGGCGTGATTTCTGGGATTGAAGAGGGTGGGAGAAAATTCGCAGCCGTCCGAGACGGAGCTGCTTTCGGGGCCCCTCGCCGAAAGGCCTGCGAATTCCATTTATCTTCAGCCGTCCGAACCGGATCTTCATAAAAATCATTTTCCCACATTTTTACATTAAGATCAAACAACCGTCACCGGTTTTCAGATCTCTTGGACCTCCACACATTCAGGAACTCCTCGAGGAGCGGCAGGTCGCGCCTGTCCTTCTCCCGGTTGGCCGCCCGCTTGCTGGCGATGATCCATTCCAGTGGAACCACGGGAAGGCCCTCTTCAATGACAATCTCTGATTCGATGTCCTCGAAGAACTCTATGCCGTCTGGTGCAAAGACCAGGTCGATGTCAAAAGGACCCTTGCCGATCTGAACGAAATCCTTGCCGCGCACGATGTCCTCCCGCAACTGCGGGTCCAAATCGAATCCCAACTCGCCAAGCGCCGTGACGATACGCCGACAGTTCTCCGGGTCCTTGGCGGCAAAGACATCTGCGTCCTGGGTCGTACCGGGAAAACCGAGTATGATGGCCCCACACCTGCCCAGGAAGGCATAGCGCACCTGCCTTCGCGGGCCATAGCCCGCTACGGCGGGCGACGGCCTGGTGCCGGGCGAATGCCTCGGCCAGATCCTGCGCGATGGCGAAGGAGAAAGGCGGTCTGTTCACGAAGGTTCCTCTGCCGGCCACATGCCCGAGTATCTAGGATAGTTCTCCCGGCACCACTTCCGGTAAGCCACACAGGAATCGAAGGCGATGTTCACCCGCGGCTTCAAGCTCTTCTCACCCAAGCTGACAAATCCGTAGCGAAGCCGAAGATGCAGTGGTCGGGCCACGGACCGTTCGCACTGGGCACGAAAATCCGACATCTCAGCCGCTGCGCTTTCCGGCCTCTCTGGCCTTCCGATATCCATCATCACACCTCCTTCAATTATGATACGCTCTCGTTACGCAGAGATCCACTCTTTCATCACCAACGCACCGCGCCCGGTGCCACAACACGAAGAAAAGAGGGTCAGACACCTTGGCCGCCAGCCTCGATACGTCCAGCAACTCCTCAATCTTCCCCGACACGGTCCGCTCCTCGCGGCTGATCACCTCCACCTTCCTGACGTCGATCAACTTGAGGCTCACCACGTACGTATCGCCGACCTTGCCCACGCTGCCGGCGAGCAGGAGTTCCACCCCCAGGGCTTCGCCGATCTCGGCCAGGCAGGAGGTGTCGTCGCACCCCAGCATCATCTTGCTCTGCTCGTGCTCGAGCATCTGCCGGATGTCGTCCATGCTGATCATCCGGAAAAGGCCCAGCCGGTCGACCTCCTTGATCACCACCTCGGTTATGCTCTGGACGATGGTCTCTTCGAGACCCCTGGCCTTGAAATCGGGCACAGCGACGGCTCTTCTCGATTGCGAGCCACCGGACGCCGGCACGGTGATCAGGCAGGCCAAGGCGGTGAACAGGATCATCGCTGACAGCGATCGCGATAAAGCCATGGTCCTCTTCCTCTCGGCTTGATGGTTCTTGTAGAGGAGATGTTAGAATTGCACTCGAGAACCTACAAGAGAAAAGATAGCCGAGACCGCGTCACTGGCTCAAGGTTCTGGGCATCAGGATCGTGGACTTGCTCGGGGGCCAGATCCGTGCGATGGTTCCAACATGGAATAGCAAGCAGGCAGGAGTGGCCGTGTCACCAGGAAGGACAATGACAAGTATGGAAGAGCGCAATGCCTGAACCAGCGCACAAGGGAGGCCGCAAGGCCAGCTACCATGACCTGATGGAGGTTCCTGACCACCTGGTGGCAGAGATCATCAACGGAGAACTGGTGACAAGCCCGCGGCCGGCATCTCCTCACGCCCTGGCGTCTACAGCCATCGCGAGCCGATTGTTCGGCGCATTCTACGGCGAGAAGAGCGCAAGCGGTGATGGACCCGGCGGGTGGTGGATTCTCGACGAGCCCGAGATCCACTTGGGCGAGGACGTGGTGGTACCGGATCTTGCCGGGTGGCGACGTGAGCGGATGCCGTTGCTTCCCAACGTGGCGGCTTTCGACATGGCTCCGGACTGGGTATGCGAGGTGGTCTCGCCTTCGACTGCGCGCATGGACCGTGTGCACAAGATGCCCATCTATGCCCGGGAGAAGGTGTCCCACATGTGGTTGGTCGATCCTCTGGCGCAGACCCTGGAGGTCTTCCGGCTGGAGGCGGATCGCTGGGTCGTGGTGAGCAGCCACGCCGGAGCGGAAAAGGTGCATGCACAACCCTTCGACGCGGTGGAGTTGGACATGACCCGCTGGTGGCTTCCGTCTGGCGAACGGGCAAGCCATACGTGATGAAGGAACCGGACCTGTTCAGCGCCCGGGCGCAGCGGGAGCGGCGGCACGCGCCGTTGGCCGAGCGCATGCGGCCGGAGAGCCTGGCCGAGTTCGTGGGGCAGCACGAGATCCTGGCCGAGGGGCGGCTGCTGCGGCGGGCGATCGAGTCCGATCGGCTGCCTTCCATGGTGCTCTGGGGACCGCCCGGGAGCGGCAAGACGGCCCTGGCCGCGGTGATCGCAGCGACCACGGGCGCCGAGTTCGTGCCGTTCTCGGCCGTGCTGGGCGGGGTGCGCGAGATCAGGGCCATCGTGGCCGCGGCGGCTGACCGGCGCGACCAGCACGCCAGGCGCACGGTGCTGTTCATCGACGAGCTCCACAGGCTGAACAAGGCCCAGCAGGACGCCCTGCTGCCGCACGTGGAGCGCGGCACGGTGACCATGATCGGCGCCACCACCGAAAACCCGTCCTTCGAGGTCAACGCGGCGCTGCTGTCGCGCGCCCGGGTGTTCGTGCTCGAGCCGCTCGCCGACGAGCACCTGGCAATGATCGTGAATCGGGCCCTTGACGACGCCGAGCGCGGGCTGGGCCGGCGCGGGCTGAGCATCGACGACGAGGCGCTCGAGGCGATGTGCAAGTCCGCCCAGGGGGACGCCCGGCGGGCCCTGAACGCGCTGGAGGCCGCGGCCGAGCACCTGGCGGCCAGCGGGTCCGACGAGCGCCGGATCACCCGCGAGCTTACGGAAGAGGCCGTCCAGCACCGCGCCCTGCTCTACGACAAGGCCGGCGAGGAGCACTACAACGTGGTCAGCGCCTTCATCAAGAGCCTGCGCGGCTCCGACCCGGACGCGGCCGTCTACTGGATGACCCGCATGCTGGAGGCCGGCGAGGACCCGCGCTTCGTCCTGCGCCGGATGATCATCTTCGCCTCGGAGGACGTGGGCAACGCCGACCCCCGGGCGCTGCAGGTGGCCTGTGCGGCGCTCGAGGCCCATGAGTTCGTCGGGCTGCCCGAATCGGCCCTGTGCCTGACCCAGGCGGCCACCTACCTGGCCTGCGCCCCGAAGAGTAACTCGTCGCTGACCGCGTACGTCCGCGCCCGCAAGGACGTGCGCGAGTATGGCGCCCTGCCCGTACCCAAGAAGCTTCGCAACGCGCCCACCGGGCTGATGCGAAGCCTCGACTACGGCCGCGACTACCGCTACCCGCACGACTTCGAGGGCAGCTACGTCCCGGAGCACTACCTGCCGGACGAGCTGGTCGGCCGGGCGTACTTCACCCCCTCGGACAACGGCGCCGAGAGGGAAATGGCCGAACGGCTGGCAGCCTGGCGAAGACGACGCGACCGGGAAGACGAGGACGGCGGAGCGGACGAATGAGGATCTCCTGCCTGTCTGTCGGGCTTCTGATGCTGCTGGCCGGGCTGAAGGCGACGGGCGTTCGGGCCGGTGACTTCGGCCCCTGGTCGGTGGACGCGCACCACCCGGCTCTCACATCGTCATCGCCGAGTGCTCAGGCCGTCCCCCGTCGTTCCCTGGAAGAGACGACCTCGTCACCGTTTGTCCTGGCCTTCCGGCTGTGGACCGGGTTGCTGACCCGTATCGACGGTCCGCGCTGTTCCCACCGGCCTTCCTGCTCCGCTTTCGCCCATCGGGCCGTGGCCGGGTACGGCCTGCCGCTGGGAGCCTGGCTGGCGTTGAGCCGGCTGATGCGGGGGGCCCGCTCGAGCGCCATCCGGGCGCTGCCGGTCGTGTCGATGCCCGGCGGGGCGTTCTTCGGAGACGAGCTTACCGATTACGCGATCTGGCGGGACGACTACTATCCCTGGTCCGGCCGGAAGAAGTAGGCGGTCTGCTGGAACAGGCAGATCTGGCCGGAGCCCTGCTCCTGGGCGCGGATCACGGCCTGCTCGACCTTGTCCTTCAGCTGCTGGGCGGTGAAAACGTTACGGTCCGGGTAGAAGGCCACCCCCAGGGTGACTTCGAGCTGTTGCGCCCGGCCGGTCCAGTGGAGCCGGTTGGCGCGGACGGCCTTCCAGATCCTGCCCGAGACCGCCATCGAGCCGGCGAAATGGGTCCGCGGCAGGAGGATGACGAAACGGTCCTCGGCGCTGCGCACCACCACGTCGAAATCCCGCACGCCGGCGCGGATGATCGCCGCCACTTCCTTTATGAGCTCGTCGATCCCGGCCTGGCCGAGCTCGCCACGCAGATCATCGAAGCTCTCTGTCACCATCTCGATACAGGACAACGGCTCGTTGTACCGTTCGGCCCGCTTGAACTCGTCGGAGAACCTGATCTCCAGGTACCGGTCGTTGTACAGCCCGGTCACGGCGTCCGTGAGCGCCGAGTCCTCGAGCTCGCGGCGGGAACTGGCGATCTGCTCCTGGAGCCTCTTGATGCGCAGCAGGGCCTCGATCCGGGCAAGGACCTCCTCGGCCTTGGCCGGCTTGGTCAGGTAGTCGTCGGCCCCCAGCTTCAGACCGTGCAGGCGGGTATCCATGTCCGAGTCGCCGGTCAACAGGATGACCGGCAGGAAGTCCACCTCCTTCGGAGACTTCAAGATGCGCAGGACCTCCAGTCCTCCCAGGCCCGGCAAGATCACGTCCAGCAGCACCAGGTCCGGAGGATCCGCCTCGACCTGACGCAAGGCCTGCCGGCCGTCCGCGGCCAGGTCCACCCGGTATCCCGCCCTCTCGAGTAATACCCGAAAATAGTGGCCCACCTGTTCGTCGTCGTCCACGACGAGGATCCTGGCCGTTTCAGCCTCTACCACGTTCTCTCCGTTCCGTCCGAAGTCGCCTCTGTTCGTGACTATCTCACACAAGAACGGCCGGTTCAAGCCTCAAACGTTGACGACCAACCCGGGTCGGCCTATGGTCTGTTTCCAGACCCTGAGAAGAGGAGGTTCGATCCATGTGGGAGATGATCACCGAAACGCTGGACCAGACCTTCCTGGGCAACAACCTGTGGCAGTACATCGGATTCGTCGGGATCATGATCGTCACCATGGTCGTCCGGGTCATCGTCAAGCATGCGGTCGACGTGTGGCTGAAGAACCTGACCGAGCGCACCAGTTGGGAGGCGGACGACATGATGCTGGCGGCCTTCCGCAGGCCGGTCTTCTTCCTGGTCTACATCGCCGGCCTGTACGCGGCCTTCGGGGTGCTGAGCCTGCCGAGCGAGCCGGCCGATCTCCCCAGGTTCGTCACCGCCCTGTTCACCAGCCTGCTGATCATCGACGCCGCCTGGTTCCTCTTCAAGGCAATCGGCGTCCTGTCGGTCTACCTCAAACGCTTCACCGACAAGACTGAGTCCAAGCTCGACGACCAGCTGGTGCCCATCATCCAGAAGACCCTGCGGGTCCTGCTCGTGCTGCTGACCTTCGTGATGATCGTACAGAACCTGGGCTACTCGGTCTCGTCGCTGCTGGCCGGCCTTGGTCTGGGCGGCCTGGCCTTCGCCCTGGCCGCCAAGGACTCGCTGGCCAACATGTTCGGCTCGGTGACCATCTTCACCGACCGGCCGTTCCAGATCGGTGACTGGATCAAGGTGTCGGGCGCCGAAGGGGTGGTCGAGGACGTGGGCTTCCGCTCCACCCGCATCCGCACCTTCGGCAAGACCCTGGTGACCGTCCCCAACTCCAAGATCGCCAGCGAGATTATCGAGAACATGGACGCGCGCCCCAAGCGGCGGATCAAGATGACCATCGGGCTCACCTACGACACCTCGGCGGACCGGATGGAGCAGGCGATCGAGGCCGTCCGCGAGATCCTGCGCACCCACCCCGGCGTGGACCAGGACTACTGGCTGGTGTACTTCACCGACTTCGGCGCCTACAGCCTCGACATCTTCGTCTATTTCTTCAGCAAGTCCACGGTCTGGGCCGAGTACCTCCTGGTGCGCCAGGAGGTCAACCTGGCGATCATGCGCAAGCTGGAAGAGATGGGTCTGGAGTTCGCCTTCCCGTCCCGGACGATCTACCTCAAGCAGGAGCAGGCCTGAGGGGGGCACATGCTGCTGGCCATCGACGTGGGCAACACCAACACCGTCCTGGGAGTCTGGGACGGCGAGCGACTGGTCCGACACTGGCGCCTGGGCACGACCCGGCAGCGCAGCGCAGACGAATACGGCGTGCTCCTGCAACAGCTTCTCGGCCTGGCGGATCTGCGCCTTTCCGACATGGACTCAGGAGTGCTGTCTTGCGTGGTCCCTCCGGTCGAGTGGATCATCATCCACATGCTGGAAGACTACTGCAAGATCAAGCCGTTGGTGGTCGGTCCGGACATCAGGACCGGTCTTCTGATGCGCTACGACAACCCCAGGGAGGTGGGGGCAGACCGGATCGTCAACGCGGTGGCAGCGCTGGACAAGTACCCGGGGCCGCTGGTCGTGGTGGACTTCGGAACTGCCACCACCTTCGACGCCATCGACAGAGAAGGCGCCTACCTGGGCGGTGCCATCGCTCCGGGGATCAACATCTCCATGGAGGCGCTCTTCCAGCAGGCCTCCAAGCTGCCCCGGGTGCCGTTCGCCCGCCCGCCGGCGGTGGTCGGGCGCACCACGGTCAACGCCATCCAGTCCGGTCTGTTCCACGGCTACGTGGGCATGGTGGACGGGATCATCGAGCAGATGAGGGGTGAGCTGGGAGAGGACCTGCGCGTGCTGGCCACCGGCGGCCTGGGAAAGCTGATCGCCACCGCGTCGCGATACATCCGCGAGGTCGACAACCTGCTAACCCTGCGCGGCTTGCGGATCGTCCACGAGCGCAACAGATAGGGGTTCAGACACCCTTGACACGGGCCGGTCGTGTGCAATAAGTTTTGCACCCTATAGCGCTCCGCGGAGGAATGGATGAAGAAATACGATCCCAAAGACATCCGGAACATCGCGCTGGTCGGCCACAAGGGCTGCGGCAAGACTTCGGTCGGCGAGGCCATGCTGTTCGACAGCAAGGCCACCAACAGACTGGGCAGCGTGGACGCCAAGACCTCGACCTTCGACTACGAGCCCGAGGAGCTGGAGCGCGGCATGACGATCTCCACATCCCTGGCGTCGATCGAGTGGAACAAGCACAAGATCAACATCCTGGACACCCCGGGGGACAACAACTTCATCTTCGACACCCGGTTTTCCATGACCGCGGCGGACGCCGCGGTGGTGGTGGTCAGCGCCCCGGACGGCGTCGAGGTCCAGACAGTGCGCGTCTGGGAGCGAGCCGAGGAACTCACCATCCCGCGGGTGGTGTTCATCAACAAGATGGATCGCGAGCGGGCCGACCCGGAGCGGGTCCAGGAGGAGATCCGGTCGCTGATGTCGGCCGACGTGGTCGCGGTCCAGCTGCCCATCGGCCGGGAAGCGGATTTCGAGGGTGTGGTCGACGTCCTTGCCGGCAAGGCCCTGCTGTTCGAGAAGGACGGCTCCGGCGCCTCCAGGGTCGCTGATGTACCGGCCGACCTGGCCGAAGCCCTGGATGCGGCCCGGGAAGCGCTCATGGAGAAGATCGCCGAGAGCAGCGACGAGCTGCTCGAGAAATACCTGGAGGCGGGCGAGTTGTCCGATACGGAGATCGCCTCGGGCTTCTCGGCGGCGGTCAAGGCGGGCACGCTGTTCCCGGCATACTACGGCAGCGCCACTCACAACATCGGCATCCAGCCGCTGATGGATTTCGTCACCGACCACCTGCCGGCGCCCGACGAGCGACCGGCGATCAAGGCCCTGGTCGGCGAGAAGGAGATCGAAAGGAACCGCAGCGTGGATGAGCCCTTCATGTCCTTCGTCATCAAGACCGTCGACGCCCAGGGCGGGATCATGTCGATCTTCCGGGTGCTCTCGGGCTCGGTGAACAGCGACAGCCAGGTGTACAATCCCAGCACCAACACCGACGAACGGATGGGCTCCCTGCTGGCGGTGACCGGCAAGAAGACCGAACAGATCAGCAGCGCCGTGGCCGGGGACATCGTCGGGGTGCTCAAGCTGAAGAGCACCTCCACCGGCAACACCCTGTGCGACAAGAAAGCCCCGATGACGGTCCCGGTCCTGAAGCAGGACGAGCCCTGCATCTCGTTCGCCATCAAGGCCAAGTCCAAGGGCGACGAGGACAAGTTGGGCACCAGCCTGAACCGGATACTGGCCGAGGATCCCACGCTGCGGCTGACCCGGCACGAGGACACCAAGGACTTCCTGCTTTCGGGAATGGGCGCACCGCACATCGAGATCTCCGTCGCCAGGATGAAGCGCCGCTTCGGCGTGGATGTGCTCCTTGAAACCCCGCGCGTGCCCTACCGCGAGACCATCCGCACAAAGGCCAACGCCCAGGGACGTCACAAGCGCCAGACCGGCGGCCGCGGCCAGTTCGGCGACGTGTGGCTGGAGCTGACCCCGCTCGAGCGCGGGAAATTCTTCGAGTTCGAGAACCGAATCAAGGGGGGCGCGGTGCCGAGCCAGTTCATCCCGGCCGTGGAGAAGGGCGTGCTGGAGACCATGGCAAGGGGCTGGCTCGCCGGCTTCCCGGTGGTCGACGTCAAGGTCTCTCTCTACGACGGTTCGTTCCACGATGTGGACTCGTCCGAAGCGGCCTTCAGGCGCGCCGCCAGCATCGGCTTCAAGGCCGCCATGGAAAAGGCCAACCCGGTCATGATCGAGCCGGTCTACGACATGGAGATCGTGGTGCCCGAGGAGAACATGGGCGACATCATGGGCGACCTGAACAGCCGCCGCGGCCGGGTGCAGGGCATGGACACCAAGAACAAGCGCAGCACCATCAAGGCCCGGGTGCCGCTGGCCGAGACCCGGATGTACTCCCCCGATCTGGACTCGCGCACCGGCGGCCGCGGCTGTTTCACGATTAATTTCTCCCACTACCAGGAAGTTCCCCATCAACTGGCCGACAAGATCATCGCACAGTACAAGCCCGGTGAAGAAAGCAAAGACGCTTGATACCGTGACAAGGGGGGGCAATCCATGGCTAGCCCCATTCCAGCATCCGCCGTCAGCGAAAAGGTTCGCAAGCACGTCGATCCCAAAGCGCCCGCGCCGCTGAGGATGATGGCCGCCCGCGGCATGGTGCCCATGGGACCCAGGGACATGGTCACCGTAATGTGCTCCCTGTCCCACGACGACGACGAGAAGGTCCGGCAGTCGGCGCAGAAAAACCTGGGGGAACTGCCGGAGCGGATCGTCCAGGGTGCGCTCAAGGAGACCCTGCACCCGCTGGTGCTCGATCATATTGCCCGGACATTCGTGCATAACGAGGCCTACCTGGAAACGATCCTGATCAACGCAGAAACCCCGGACGAGACCTTCACTTTCCTGGGAGACCGGGTCGGCGAGCGCCTGCTGGGGATCGTCATCGAGAACCAGGTGCGCATGCTGCGCCACAAGGCCATCGTCAAGGCGGTGCTGGCCAACCCCAACGTCCTCAAGTCCCAGGTCGACCGCATCATGGACTTCGCGGTCCGCACCGGTATGAGCTTCAAGGGGATGGCCGAGTACGAGGAGGCCAGGCAGCGCATCGCGGGCGCGCCGCGGGACATCGAGGAAGAGAAACGCATCAGCAAGGTGATCGTCGAGTCCCTGCCCGATGACCTGCTCTCCGAAGAGGACTGGGGAGAAGAGGGCGATCTCGAAGACGAGGATAAGAAGAGGAAATCGCTGCTGGAGCGCCTGGGCGAGATGACCGTGGCCCAGAAGGTCGCCGTGGCCCAGAAGGGCAACAAGACCGTCCGCTCGCAGTTGATCAAGGACCGCAACAAGATGGTCGCCAGCGCGGCCATCAATAATCCGGGGATCAACGAGGGCGAGGTGGTGGCGGTTGCGGCCAACCGGGCGGTCTGCGACGAAGTCATCCGCATCATCGCCCAGAGCCGCGAATGGACCCGGAACTACCAGGTCAAGCTGGCGCTGATGAACAACCCCAAGACCCCGCTGGGCTTAGCGATACGCTTCCTGCCATCGGTCCGGCTCTCGGACCTGAAGGGCCTCTCCACCAACAAGAACATCTCGGCAACCCTGGCGACCGCCGCCAAGAAGCTCATGCAAAAACGACAGGGCGGCGGGAGATGAACCAAAGGGAGATGTGGGGATGGGGAGGAGATGGTGGTGATGAATTAGTCCAATTCATCACCACATCCCCTCCCCATCCCCATATCCCCCTTCTCCCCCTTCAGGTGTGCGCCCCGTCGCCGGCGTCCAGGTCGTCCGCACCCTCGGCATCTCCTTCCGTGGAGACCTCGTCCGCCAGCAGGGTGAGCGCTATCTCGACCGCCTTGCGGGCCTTTTCCTTCAACTTCTCGTCGTTCTTGATCTTCTGATACGCCTGGACCACCCGGTCCTCGTGTTCGGCCAACGAAGCCTGCAGCTCGCTCACCTTCTGCTCCAGGTCGACGCTCTCGTTGCGCGCCATTTCCAAATCAGATGCAGCTTCCCGCTGGGTCTCCTCGTGGGCGGCGCGTTCCTGTTCGTACTGCTGCTTCGATGTCTCCAGCTCGCCTTGAAGGTCGGAGATCTGCTCCTGCATCGCCTTTCGCTCCTGCTTCGAGCGGGCGCGCAGGCCGAAGACCTCGTCGCTGTGACGCTGGATGGTGTCCTCCAACTCCGTCTTCACGCTGGTGGTTTTGGCCCTGGCCTGCTCGACCTGCTTCTCCGCGTCGGCCAGCGCCTCCTGTTGTTCCTCTTCCATGATCTGGAGCTTGTGCTCCAGTTCGGCCGTCTCCTGGGTGTAGCGCTCCTCCCATTCGGCCATCTTGGAGGCGTGCAACTCGTCGAGCTCGTTCTTCTGCCTGCGCAGCTCGTCGGATTGCTCGGCCTGCTCCTTCAGGTCCCGGTCGCGGCCGGCCAGGGTCTCTTGCAGTCTGGTGATCTCGGACTCGCGGTCGACGGCCTTCTCCTGGACATCCAGGATCTCCTGTTCCTTCCTGTTGATCTCTTCCTTGAACTCGAGGATCTCGCGGTCCTTGGCGTTGATGGTAGACTTGAGCGCCAGGAACTCCTTGTCCTTGGAAGTGGTCTTGGAGCGCAGGCTGCCAAAGTCGGATTCGCGTTTTTCGAAGCTCTGGTGCATCTCCTCGATGCGCGACTCCAGTTTGGCGACCTTCTCGCGCAGGATGTGGTTCTCTTCCTCGGAGTTCTGCAGCTTGGTGGCCAGCACCGGATCCGGGCCGGCCGGTACGGGGGGTTCCACGGCCGGTTCAGGCTCCAGATCCATCTCGACTTCTGACTCCGGCTCGGGTTCGGGTAGCGGCTCCTCCTCCACGACTGGCCCACTGTCTTCATCGATATCGACGATGTCGGCCGTCTCTGGCTCAACGTCGGTCACCAGCTCCTCGGGTTCCTCGACCGGCAGCTCCAGTTCATCCTCCTCCGGTTCGGCCGGCGTTTCTATTTCCAGCGAGGCGAACAGTTCGTCCTCGCTCGCCTCGTCCTCGGCCGGAGCGGGCTCGTCACCCATCCCGAGCGACTCTCCCTCGTCGGGAAGCTCCAGGTCTTCCAGCGCGGACAGGTCCAGGTCGTCCACCTCCTCGTCCCCGGCTTCCTCCATCGCGTCGTCATCCTCGACCTCGATATCCTCGAGGGACTCGAGCACATCGTCGAAATCGGTCATCTCCTCGTCCGTCTCTTCCGGCGCCAGACCCACATCGGTGTCCTTGGCGACGTCCTCGTCGTCGTGTATCTGGATCTCATCGAACACATCGTCGAACTGCTCCAGTCCCGAGTCGTCATCTTCTGTCGGGCTCTCCATGATGACGGTCGAGTCACCCTCCCCCAGGTCGATCTCCTCGTCCACGTCTCCCAAGTCCTCGATCTCGTCCAGGGAGAACGCCTCGTCGTCGTCCAGGGTGATGGTCTCGTCGTCGTCCAGGGCGATGGCCTCGTCCGAGTCCAGGGTGATGATCTCGTCATCTTCCGGTTCGACCACCTCGTCCATATCGACCAGCGCCCTCGTCTTGGCCAGCAAGTCCTCGTCAGTAAAGGGCTTGATGATGTACTCCTCGGCCCGGGTCTTGAGCCTTCGGTGCTGACCGAACGTCTCGTCGGTTGCCTCCGATGACATCATGACCAGCGGTACGGCCTTGAGTTTCTTATCCTTCTTCAGCTTGTTGCAGATGGAATAGCCGCTCATGCGCGGCAGTTCCACGCGCAGCAAGATCAAGTCAGGCGGATCGGCCTTGGCCGTTTGCAATCCCTGTTTGCCGTCGGCGATGACCGTCACCTCTGCATCGAATCTCGAAAACGCCGAGACGATGGTTTTTGCGAAGTCCTCCTCGCTTTCGATCACCATAATCCGCTTGGTCGGCATATCCGAAAATCCTCACAGCCTGGGTTCCGTGCATAACAACGCGAAAATACGCAAAACTATCCAGAAATGGTATTCGACACAAGGGCGACCTGTCAACTACTTGATCGCGACGTGGAGACGCCTTCAGTAGGCGTGTCAGCCGTTCAATCCGACCGTGCCGAGGTGAGAACCCTGAGGAGGTCGGCGGTCGCCGAATCGCCCACCATCGAATACAGAAGGCCGCGAGAGCGCCACGTGATCACGGAGTAACCCCGGACCTCGGCCAGGCATAACTCCCTCTGACGATCACGCCGGCATTCCTGACCGCCAAGATCGACGCCGCTGTCCGTGTCTGAGATCACGAACAGGGTGAAGCGGCGACCGCCCTGGCGGTAGCTGATCATGGCGGCCTGGCGTTTGGCCAGATTGCTCAATCTCCCGCCCACGAGGGAGAGCTGACGCCGGTTGAACCGGGGGAGTGCTACGTTGAAATCCACCTTCGAGTGGAACCAGTTCTCCACCTCGTCCGAATCTTCCGAGTTGACCTCCACCGGCGGTTCGCTCGAATGCCGGGTCACGGCTTCGTCGACCAGGGTGGAAAACCCGCTGGTGACCGTCCAGGTGAAGATGATCACCAACGCCAGGGCCGCTACGGCGGGAATGGATCCCCACATCAGGTGCCTCGTCAGACTCCTCGGCTCAGGCTGGTCGGCCATCGTCCGGACCAGCCTCTGGCGGAACTCCTCGGTGGTCGACGGTCTCGGAATCCTGGCCTTGATGGCCTGCCTGAAGCGGCGTTCGTAGTCGGCCCGGGCCCTGCATTCGGGACAACCGGCCAGATGTTCTTCCAGATCCCGACGATCGCTCTCGTCGAATTCGTCGTCCAGATAGATCTGGATGAACTTCCTGACCTCCTGGCAATCCATCAGCCGTCCTCCTGTCAGGTCTGTCCGGTCCGCTTGCTGCGGCGGTATTCCTCCAGGCTGGTGGGTTCGGCCGACTCGAAGGCCTTTCCTGCCGGTCGGATGTATCCCCCCTCGAGAGCATAGTTGTAGAGCGCACCGCGGAGCGCCCTTCGACCCCGGTGCAGACGCGACATCACCGTGCCCACGGGAATACCCAGTATGTCGGATATCTGCTTGTAGCTGAATCCGTTCACGTCGGCCAGCAGCACGACCATCTTGAAGTCGCGGGGAAGCTCGTCCAGGGCCTGCACCACGTCGTCCGAAAACAGCTTTTCGAAGAAGTACTCCTCTGGCCTGGAGGTCGGCGCCAGGTGCTCGTCGGGCAGAACGCGCTGGAGCATGTCTGCCTGCTCGTGCCCCTCGCGAATCTCGCGCCCGCGTCTGGCCCGACGGTAATTGTTGATGAACAGGTTGAACATGATCCTGAACAGCCAGGCCCGCAGGTTGGTTCCCGGAGCGAACTTGTTGCGAAATCGCAACGCCTTGACGAAGGTGTCCTGGACCAGGTCCTCGGCCGGGGCTTGCGCGCCGGTCAGCCGCAAGGCAGTGCCGTACAGCGCGTCCAGATGCTCGAGAGCCTGGTCGCCGAAGGCCTCTTGCTTCGAGCTATTCCTGCCCACAAACACCACTCGTCCTCTTCCGCGATTCGCAAGGGTAACATCCCGGCCGGCTGGGATATTCCCACCCCCAAAACACCTCGTCAATCAAGGAGTTCCGGCAACGGCCGGCACTCGAGGGAATTCGAAAACCATCCCGTCGAAGGCCAGCTCGACCCCGACGGGGAGTTCTCTACTGGTGGACCCGTGATCGATCAAGTGGGACAGGTGGGTCAGGGCCGTCCGTCCGGGCTTCAACCTCTCGACCACCGAAAGGGCCTGCTCGATGCCGAAATGGGTGGGGTGGGGTCGTGGCCGGAGGGCGTCGAGAACGAGCAGGTCCAGGTCCTCGAGCAACTCGAAGGATTCTTCCGGTATCTCGCTCACGTCGGTCAGGTAGGCGAAGTCGCCCAGCCGGAACCCCAATACCTGCAGATCGCCGTGCAGCAGCGGGATCGGGACTACGGTCTCGCCCAGGATCTCGAACGGCCCGTCGATCTCAACCAACTCGAGAAAAGGCCGGAAGCTCGGCGATTCCTCCTGGTCGAAGATGTAATCGAAATAGGCGCGGATGCGCCCTGCCACCTCGCGGCTGGCGTAGCAGGGGATCTCCTTCAGTTGCCGCAAGTTGTACACGCGCAGCTCGTCGATCCCGTGCAGGTGATCGGCGTGGGCATGGGTGTACAGGACCGCGTCCACGCGCTCGATCTCACAGCTCAGGGCCTGTTGTCGCAAGTCCGTGGAGGTGTCGATCAGCACGGTGCCCCCACTGAGTTCCACCGTCACCGAAGCGCGGGTGCGCTTGTTCTTCGGCTCTGGGGACGTACACACCGGGCACCGGCAGCCGATCATCGGGACACCGCTGGAGGTGCCCGATCCGAGTACCGTGACCCGCATCCAACCTCCCTGTTACAGGAAGATAACTACGCCAGCACCCCCGAAATGTCCACCCAAAAGGGAGGATGGCTCCCTACTCGTTGGGACCGAGGCGGTTCTCGGGATCCTCGAGGTTGCGGCGGACGTCGTGCAGGAACCTCGAGGCGGGCCCGACGTCGGTGATGCGGTGGTCGAACTTGGCGATCAGGGGCATCATCGGTCTGGTGACCAGCTCGCCGTCCACCAACCTGGCCACCTGGCGGGTGGCGGCGATCATCAGGTGGAAGACGTCGGGCGATACGATCGGGCCTTCCATCTGGCGAACGCCGGCCGGCCCGATGTTGGTGATCAGGAACGTGCCGCGCACCTCCCTCCTCTTGGCGTGCATCCTGCGGTCGAGGGTGGGAGACATAAGGGACACCAGGCGAAGTCCGCGGAAGAGCACGAGCAGCAGGGGCGGCAGGAACGGGTACTTCTTGAGCCGCCGGTCCCACTTGGCGACCTGCTTTCCGACCCGCTCGCGGCACTCCCGCATGGACTCCTTGGCGTCGGCCGAGATCTCCACCAGCGTCTTCTCGTCCGCGTCCCGGACGATGGACATGCCCAGGAAGTTCTCGCCGAAATCCACCGGGAAGCGGATGTCTATCTTGTCGGCCGGGTACAGGCCGAGGTGGCCGTTATAGGTGCAGGTGTACAGGGGATGAGCGGGCAGCGCGTTGGCGGCAGCCTTGATGATCATGTCGTTGAAGGTGAGCCTGCCTTCCGGACGCTCGGCGTTGAACCGCTTGCGGAAGGCGATCGCGGCGGTCATGTCCGCTTCCACGTTGCAGTGCACCGTGGGGCCCACGTTGACGTGGCGGAACGCGCCCACGAAGGCCCGGCGCTGGTTGATGAAGGTCGGGATGTCATCGATCGGGTTCACAGTACTTCTCCGGCTCTTCCAGGTTGCGCTTGATGACCTTCAGGAAACGCGCGGCATTGGTCGCGTCCGCCATCTTGTGATCGAACTCGAGCGCCAGGGGCAGGACCTTGCGGCTGGCCGGCTTTCCGTCCCGGATCTCGACGTCCTCGCGGATGGCCAGGACGATCAGGGCGGCCAGGGACGGCTTGACCAGCTGGCCGTGGCAGGCGGTCACCCCCAGCGTGCCCACGTTGGTGACCATGAACGAGCCGATGAACTTGCGCAGCAGATCGAAGTGCTTCCGCTCCCAGGCGGGCACGAAATCCCGTACGGGGATGGACCAGGTCCGGACGGCTGCCAGCAGCCTCGGGAGCAGGGGGAGCCTGTGGAACCTCAACCGCCTGGCGACGCGCCTGTCCACGATCTCGCGGACTTTTTCCAAGTTCTGGGCGTAGGTGGCGGCGATCTCGAAGACGCTCTTCTCATCTGTATCCGGCACGACCACGTGGACGGGGAGGTCGTCGATCTCCACGGGTGAGCGGATGTCGATCTTGTCGTTGGGTATCAGACGATACTTGCCGTTGTAGTCGTAGTTGAACAGGATGTGCTCCCGCAGGGCCATGGCCGTGGCCTTGAGCACGATGTGGTTCAGGGTGACGGCGACGTCCCGCGACTCTGGTCGGCTCGCCAGCTCTTTCTTCCAGGCCAGGGCCGGCTCGATGTCGACGTCCATGTCGATGACCACCGTGGGGGCGCAGTTGAGCCGGTGGAACCGGTGGATGAGAGGCTCCCGTTTTGCGATGTATTCACGCGCGTCGATCATCGTTCACCTCCGTCATGTATCCGACACGTGGTGCTTGTGGTAGTACTGCTCGAGCGCGTCGCCGATCTTGGAGATGTTTTCCCGGACCCACTCGACCACGCGCCGCTCGATGCGTTTGCCGATCAGGGGGATCTTGAAGGTCACGTCCCCGGAGATGGTCCGCTTGACGTGCTCGCCGAACGGCTCGATCCGGCCGGTGCCCTTTGCCGAGAACCGGCTGGCGCCCACGTTGGGAACGTACTCCCAGGCGAAGAGGCCTTCCGCCCGGCGGATCTCCTGCCTGTCCTCGATGATCAAGCGCGGCACCTTGAAGTACTTCTGCGCCTTGACGCTGAGGATCCGCTCTGACCGCACGGTCCGGTACAGGACCCCGTCGATCTCCTCGGAGCGGACGATCTTGCGCTCGTCCTGCTGCAGCGTCTTCTTGACCCAGTCGTTGAACCGCTCGGACAGGACGAAATCGAAGTAGCTGTCGAAGGGGATCCGGATCACGTGGTCGACATCGAAATGCATGGGAACTCCTCGGGGTCAACGTCCGGCCAGGCCGGCGGACACGGCTCCGCATATCATCGATGAACGATACCCAAGCCAGAGATGAATGGTCAAGCACTCCCGGCGCCTTACTGAAGGGGTTGCAATCGGTCCGGGCCTGGACGATGATCCGGGCATGACGCTGGTTGCTTTCCCACCCGGCGAGCCGGTGCTCACCGGCCGGCCGTTCGACGAGGGGATCTGGGCCGAGGTCGACGGGTTGCTGGCGCAGGGGCTCTGCCCGAGCGGGTGGCTGAACATAGAGACCGCCGAGACCCGCCTGACCTGCCTGTTCCACCAGTCCAGGACCTACCTGGCCGGGCTTGCGGAGCCGGAGGCCTTCTCGTGGGTCCCGCTGCACGACTTCCCGGTCAGGGCGAACCAGCTGGAAGGGGCCGCCTGCAGCCTGGTCAGGGCCGACCCGGTGCGGGTGCTGCTGCTGGCCGTGCACTTCCGCAACCGGCCGGTGCTTCAGGCCACCACCGACCTGGTCGACCTGGGCCACGTGCTGAACGCGCTGGCCGATGACGGCCACGACGCCGCCCTGGCCCTGGAGCGAGACGACAGACGCACCCTGCTGTTCCTTCAACAGGGCGTCCCGGCGCGGGTCTTCTTCGGCGATCCCGGGAAGGATCCGGGCCGGGGCGACGTGGCGGAGCGTTTTCTGGCCTACGCGTTCGACCCCGCAGCGTCCCTGACCAGGGTGGAGGTGTTCAAGCAGCTGGGCATCGAACACGATCAGGACGAGGGCCGCCCGCTTTCAGAGCTGGCGTCGGAGGCCAAGCCGCCGCCCCCGATGAGCCTGCTGGTCAGCCTGGGCGGCCGGGTGGTGATGCAGCGGCCCTTCATGCCGCCGTCGATGATCATCGGGCGGGACCACGGCTGCGAGCTGCTCCTGGACAACCTGAGCGTCAGCCGACGGCACGTGAAGCTGGCCTGGGAGCGGGGCAAGTTCGTCCTGGTGGACCTCGGCTCGGTCAACGGGACGACCGTCAACGGCAACCGGATCGAGCGCCACCAGCTGAGCGCCCGGGACAAGATCGGGGTCGGGAAGTTCGAGCTGACCCTTTCCGAGCCCCCGGACGTCCACGACCCGGACCAGACAATGCTGCTCCAGCCCGGGGCGGAGGTGACGCCGGGAGCCTCGGGCGGGGCCCTCTACCTCGTCGGCGACGACCAGTCGGTCCCGCTCAGCGGCGAGGTCACCATCGGCAAGACCCGCGGGGTCGACGTGCGCGCCCGCGGGTTCTGGGTCAGGCCGGTGCACGTCCGCCTGTTCAGCGAAGGTCCCGGCGTCCACCGCCTGACCTGCCCCGGCGGCGCCGGAGTCCAGCTCAACGGGGCGCAGGTCACCACCGCCTACCTCAAGGCCGGCGACGAGCTGGTGGTGGGCCGCTCGCGCTTCCGGGTGTCCGCCGGGCCGGCATGAGCCCCTCACCACCGGCGGACGCGGCGCTTGCGCCTCTTCTTCTTTTTCTTCTTCTTGGCCTTGGGTGCCGGCTTGGCGTCCAGCCTGCGCAGCTTGCGTTCGACGGCGGTTATGCTCCTCTTCAGGTGCTTCTTCAGCCAGGTGGTCTTGCGCTCCCTGCCCTGGTGGGAAAAGGCGTACTTGGCCAGGCCCGGCTCTTCGGAAAGCAGCTCGGCCACCACCTGCTGGCATTGCTCGTAGTTCTGAAGGGCCTCGTTCAGCAGTTTGCGGGCCAAGTCCTTTTCCTCGTCCTTCGCGGCGGCCGCCGAAGCGATGGCCTTCTCGGCCCGGGGCAGGCGGTCCTCGACCACCAGCAAGAGCTTGCCGCGCCGGGAAAGCGTCGTGAGCCTGCGTTGAAGATCCACAAGCTCGCCGGTCAGTGAGGCCGCGTACCCGGTCCATTCCGGCTCGCCGCCGAAATCCGGCTGCCGGGCCAGATCCTCGCGCAGGGTCTTGAGCGCGGCATCCACCTCCATGGCCAACTGGCGCTGCTTCGGCCGGCGTGCGATCTCCTCGAGCTTGCCCCGGATCGCGGCCTTCTGCTCCTGAAGACCTTTCTTGGCAGCGGCGATACGCTCGAGCAGCGCCGGCCGGGCCAGCTCGCGCTCGAGATCGACCAGCGCCCGGGGGGCGCTGTCCAGGTTCATCTTGAGCGGCATGTAGTCGTCGCGGTCGGAGATCTGCGCCTTGCAGCGCCCGTGCTCGGAGCGGGCCTTTTCGAGCTGCTCCCGGGCATCACCGAGCCCCCTGGCGCGTATCAGACCGAAGAAGCCCTCCAGCGCCAGGCTAACGTGATGGTAGCAGAGCGTCTTCGGGGCCTCGCCCACCGATGTCTCCAGCTCGCCTACGTCCGGATAGGCCGCCAGGGCGGTCCGGTTGTCTTGAAGGGCCTCGCGGGCATGTTCGTACTCGTCCTCCGCCTTGTCCAGATCCTTGTTGCGCAACGCGCCGCGCATGTTGCGCAGGTGCTTCTCGACCGCGTTGGCGAAACCCTGGATCTCGTCCACGGTGTACTCACCTGTGCCGCGGTGCGCACAACCGGCCAGAAACACGGACAGGCACGACAGCAATATGGTCCAGATCGTCGCAGGCCGACTCATCGAACGCCCTCCCCTCGAAGGATCGCCAGGCAGGTATTGGCCAGAAGCAGAATACCGGGCTCGAGGGCCCGGTGGCCGAAATCGAACCCGTCGGTGTGCAGCGGCTGATCGGTCTCGACCCCCAGGCGAACGAGGCATCCGGGCACGCCCCCCTGCTCGCTCAGGTAGTAGCTGAAGTCGTCCGCGCCCATGGTCGCATCGGTGGACTCGAGGACGTTCTCCGGCCCGAACAGCTCTCGGCCCAGCCTGCGCATCAAGGCCAGCAAGCGCGGGTCGTTGCGCACCCTGGGGTAGCCGGTTTGCAGATCCACCGTCGCCGACCCGCCCAGGGCGCCCGCCGTCCGGGTGGCGATCTGCTCTACCGCGTGGATCACTTTCCGCCGCACCTCCGGATGACGGGTCCGGATTGTGCCCTTCAGCCAGGCCCGGTCGGCGATCACGTTGCGCGCCCTGCCCACGCCCATGGCCCCTACCGTGACCACCGCGGCCTGTTGCGGCGCCACCTGCCGGCTGACCACCTGCTGCAGGTTGCACACCACCTGGCTGGCGATCAACACCGCGTCGCGTCCCAGGTGGGGGTAGGCGCCATGGCTGCTCGTTCCCTCGATGGACACGTCGAATCCGTCCGCGTAAGCGCTCGGCACCTCGTCGAGCTCTATCTGCCCGGCCCGGATCTGCGGCCTGGCGTGCACCGCCAGGATGGCGTCGACGTCCGGATCGCGCAACCCGCCGCACTGGATCACACGCCTGGCGCCGGCTCCTTCCTCCTCGCCGGGCTGGAAGACGAACTTCACCGCGCCGGCCAGGCGCTGCCGCATGTCGCAGAACAGGCGCGCCAGACCGAGGACGATCGCCATGTGACCGTCGTGCCCGCATGCGTGCATGCTGCCCGGGTCTGCCGACGAATATTCCAGCCCGGTGCGCTCCTCGATCGGCAGGCCGTCCATCTCGGCGCGCACGGCGACCGTCCTGCCTCCCCCGGCGCCACGCAACAAGGCCACCACTCCGGTCCCCGCCACCCCCGTGGTCAGCCCGTCCAGGGGCAGCTGCTCGAGCTGCTCGATCAGGAAGGCGGCCGTGTCATGCTCGTCAAAACTCACCTCGGCCTTGCGGTGGAATCGTTCGCGAACCCGGCGTATCCGGGAGAGCAGATCGGGATCGATGCTGGTCATCAAGTCGTCCATCGACGGCTCACTCATAGCGCCCCTGCCAGGACCTGTCAACCGGACGGGGCCGGCGGTTTGATCGCTTTGACCGCTTTGACCGGTTTGACAATCCTCGGCCGGTCCCGGTAACCTCATCGGGTCCGAAGGAGACCATGGCTTGAAGTCGGGATCCCGCAAGGTCGTGCTGGCCGCGTTGCTGGGCAACATGATCATCACGATAGTCAAGTTCGTGGTGGCCCTGATCACCACGAGCTCCGCCATGCTGGCCGAGACGGTCCACTCCCTGGCCGACACCGGCAACCAGGCCTTGTTGCTGCTCGGGCTCAAGCGCAGCCAGAAGCCCGCCGACGAACAGCACCCGTTCGGATACGGCCAGGAGCAGTACTTCTGGTCGTTCGTGGTCGCCAACATGCTGTTCTTCGTCGGGGCGGTGGTCTCCATCTACGCGGGCGTCGACAAGATCCAGAATCCCCATTCGATCGAGAAACCCTGGCTGATCTACGTCATCCTGGGGTTCTCCTGCCTTGTCGAAAGCTGTGCCCTGCTCATCGCCTACCGGGAGTTCGACAAGCACCGCCCGGCCGGGTTGGGCCTGTTCGCCGCGATCAGGCGCTCCAAGGACACCAACGTGGTGGTGGTACTGCTCGAGGACAGCGCCGCGCTGTGCGGCCTGGCGATAGCCTTTGTAGGCGTTGCCCTTTCAGTGCTGACCGGGTCGACGTTCTTCGACGCCCTGGCCTCGATCCTGATCGGTCTGCTGCTCGCGGCCGTGGCCTTCGTGCTGGCCCGCGAGATCAAGGAGCTGCTGATCGGCGAGTCGGCCAGCCCCGCGAACCGCAAGGCCATCCGCGATACCATCATCAGCTACGCCGAGGTCAAGGCCATCGGCCAGGTCCTGACCATGCACCTGGCGCCCAACAAGATCCTGGTCACAATGGACGTCGAGTTCACCGACGAGCTGCTCACCGACGACATCGAACGGGTCATCGACCGCATGGAGGCGGCCATCCGCGAACAGGTGCCCTCGGTGGACAAGATCTTCATCGAGGCCGACAGGGTGATCGTCCGCCCCGCCCGTCCCGGCGGCAAGTGACCCCTCAGCCCATCAACACGACCATCACGTACACGTCGTACAGGAAGTGCGCCCAGACCGCTGTCGCGAACCCGCGGAAGACGAAGATCAACCCCAGGAACACGCCCAGCACGGCCCGGTAGGAGAAGCTGGCGAACCCGAACGGGTCCGACCCCGGCCCCACGTAGTGCACGGCCGAGAACACCAGCGAGGTGACCGCGGTGGCCAGGGCGATTGCGAGCCAGCGCTTCATTCCCTTCTTGTCCGAAAGCAGCCAGACCAGCCCGAGAAGCCCTCCAAGGCGGAAGACCAGCTCCTCGTAGAAGCCGGCCCCGGCCGAGGCCACGATCCGGTCCAGGATCCCCATCCGGGCCAGGCACCCGCCCAGCACGTGCAACTGGCTGAGCAGCTTTCCTGCCACCGGCCCCATCAGCAGCGCGTAGACCGCCGACTCCAGCAGCACCTGCGGAAACCTCTTCGGCTCGAAGCGGTGCCTGCGCACCATGGAGCGCACCGCCAGGCCGTAGATCGCCGTCAGCCCGAGCACCACCGCCAGGTAAACCCCAAAACTCAACCCGGCCAGGTAGCCCAGGCAGCGGGTGAACAGGTCCACCCCGTTGGCCGCCTCGGGGCTCACCAGCAGCCCCAGCTGGTACAGCAGGAACACCGGCGCGGCCAGGATCAGATGCCCCGCAGGGTCGCCCTTGCCAGGCGGCCCCCAAGCTCGCCGCGCCCCATCGTGCGTGACTGTCTCGCCCATGCCCATCGGCCCAAGCTATCCCACCCGACCGCCCCATGCAACATGAGGGACGTAGTTCCCAAATTGCCATCGCGGTGGGTCCCGATCTGTTGGCCCATCCACAATATTTTCATTTGACATTGTTTACAGAACCGTTAACAATATAAAATGGAGAAAGCGGGATGAAAAGCTATCCGGAACTGGCCAGCATGAGCGAAGAGGCCGGGCTTCCACTGGATCGGGTCATCCGGGAGGAGCTGCAGAAGCTGATCTTGCGGTATCTCAGCGAGAAGCTGTTCTTCACCGGAGGTGTCTTCCAGGGCGGCACCGCGATCCGGCTCCTGTACGGCGGCGTGCGGTTTTCCGAGGATCTCGACTTCGTCTTCAGAAGCATAGACGACGCATCCTTTCGAGGCCTGGAGGGGAGCCTGAAGAGGCTTCCCGGGTTCCTGCGCCGACAGGTGCCGTTCGCCGTGGCCGTCACCCTGGGGCACCAGAAGAGCTCGCCCATCCTGGAGCGGTTCCGCGTCAGGGTTAAGCTGGAGGGACGGAAAGGCGGCCTCGTGATCAACCTCGAGTTTGCCAACGTGCGGAGTCTCCTGCCCGCCACGCGCCTGTTGCGCGTCGATCCGGTCGACGTCCCGCTGGTGGTGGAAGAGGAGATCGAGATCCTGGCCGACAAGCTGGTCGCCCTCTCACTTCGAGATTTCATCAAGGGGCGAGACCTGTGGGACATCGCCTACCTGGCGCGCGAGCGGCGGGTCGAGCTTCCGGCCGAGGATCTCGTCTTCGCCAAGGCCATGGATTACGGGTGCGAGCCGCGCGACCTGCTCTCCAGGCTGGGCAGGCGCCTGCCTTCGCTGGAAGAGGAGGGCCTGCGCGCGCTCGACGCCGAGATGAAGCGATTCCTGCCCAAGCGCCTGTATGGCCAGCTCGCCGGCGCTTTCCGCGAAACGATCGCCCAGGTGTCCGAGATCGCCGGTGCGGCGCTCGCCCGACTGGAGGACAAGGCGTGAGCGTGAACCGCTACCACAAGCTGTTTTCCGACCATCGCCGCAAGAAGCTGTTTCGCACGGCCGACTTCGTCACCCTGCTCGGCGGCAAGGAGCGCTCGGTGCGAGTGGAGCTGAGCCGTCTGGCGGCGCGAGGGCTGATCGAGCGGATCAGCAAGGGCCTGTACGCGAATCCCTACAACCGGCCGTCCCCGGAAGAGGTGGCTATGGTCCTGCGCTCGCCCGCGTACATCAGCCTGGAAGCGGCCCTGGCTCGCCAGGGGATCTTGAGCCAGTCGCCGACCACGCTCACGCTGGTAACCACCGACCTTCCCTACACGTTCCACGCCCTTCAGCGCACCTTCGAGTATCACCACATTCAGCGGCCCTACTTCACGGGCTTTCGCCACGAGGGCTCTTTCGACATGGCCCATCCCGAGAAGGCCCTGCTGGACCTGATCTACCTGCGGTTCTGCCGGACCCGGGAGCTTGACGAGCAACGCACGCGCAGCCTCATCGACGACATGGATCTCGGCCTCCTGGATCGCCGCCGCCTGCGGCGGTATGTGCGTTTGATGAAGATGAAGAAGACGATGGAGCGGTTGCTCTGAGTCGGGGGTCACACATCAGAAGGCGCTTCCATCACGTCATCATCATGGCACGGACAAGATCGGTCAATTGGGCGGACCCCACGAACCCTTCGAGCCCATCTCCGTCAAGGGTGGCTCGCTCTCCCGAACAGTGATCGACGACCGCGAGGATCGTTTTTGATCCGCTACTTCGACGCCAGCGCCCTGGTCAAGCGCTACGTCGAGGAGGACGGTACAGACACAGACGAGTTAGTCCGCCTGCTCGCCGAAGACAGGCCGGCGACGTCCAGGTACTCGCTGATAGAAATCGCATCCGCGCTGGCCCGCCGCGCCCGTGAAGGCGATCTGACCGACACGCAGATCGACGCGGCCCGGACGGTGCTCGAAGCGGACTCGAAAAGATTGTTGCTGGTCGAGCTGACGCCCGAGGTAGTCGATATCGCCTCCGGCCTCCTCGCACGCCATCCACTCCGGGCAGGCGACGCGCTCCATCTCGCCTCCTGCCTGTACCTCCACGCCCGGACCGGCGGACGGATCGCCTTCGTCGGCTACGACGAGCGCCTGAACGAAGCCGTGGAGGCCGAAGGAGTCGAGCTTCTACCCTGAAGGCGGAGGAGTCACCAGCACCGCTCTCGCTGAAGCCGTGTTTGTGACTTCAGGTGTACAGGAGCACGGCAAGCAATGGCGACAGATAGTAACTTTGTGACAACCTTCCCCAACCCAACAATCGAGTTTACATGCGGGCAAACCGAATCTTTGTCTCTGTAACTACCACAAAATGGTCGGACAATTTATCAGTATAGTTTTCGAGCAGTCGTTGGATAGTGTTAATTTTGTTGGCTGCTCGTTCATTTTCAAGACGGAGAAGAATAATGCCTCTATGCTCGCGCCGTTGTCGATAAACTTTTTCTCCAAAGCCTTTGTCATTTGTTATCAGAATCCAATCCTCTGCGAACGCTTTCTGGATGATATCTTCATCATCCATACCACGTGCTTCTTCGTACACCGAGAAGACTTCATGATTTTGCTTGCGTAGCCACCCTGCTACCGCTGGGCCTGTGCATTCGTCTACAAGAAAGCGCATTTACGCTGTCTCCTGTGCCAACGGCATGAATTCTGTGTTTTCCAAGGATCTTGTGGCAAATAGCAGACACGCTTGAATGTCTTCCTGGGTTAGTCCGTCGTATTCTTCCAATATGTCCTCAATCGTCGTGCCATGCGCAAGCAGGTTGAGGATGTATTCCACTGTCAGGCGTGTTCCCTTTATGACCGGTTTTCCAACCATGACTTTGGGATTGAGGGTAATTCGTTCAAGCAGCTTTTCGTCTTTCATGTCTTCGATCTCCCATCGTTCTATGTTCATGGCTACTCGCTCTGAGTCCCAAGTTGGAAGTAAAGCACTGTTCAGGGTCTTCTGTCAAGCCTTGAGGGATGAGGGGCAGGGCCACGGACAAAGTCGGAGATGAGGTCTACAGCGAGGGGCTTGGTCAGCGCGAAACGAGATGAGGTGGCCGCGAATTCGTAACCTGGCGACGATAATGAGGAAATTCGACGTCCTCTG
>SDBT01000141.1_pt1 | contig 95293 bp, 79 predicted proteins | sample 2277101 | NCBI WGS metagenome assembly SDBT01 (sample SAMN10404973, study PRJNA504765) | marine sediment metagenome | isolation source: marine sediment core GS10_PC15, 103 cmbsf | place: Arctic Ocean: Southern Knipovich Ridge | collected 2010
TGGTCTTCAGCCATTTGTTCAAATGGGGAATGTTTTGAATTATTCACCAATACTAAATCTCCCAATCTCGTTGATGTTTTTCTCCATTGATAATGATCTCACTTGGTGATGTGGGATCAACTGCCCAGCGAATTCTGGCAGCGCTTTCAGATATTTGAGCCGTGGAGCAGGTATAACTTATTCGTAAGAAACCATCTTTACCAAAGGCAATTCCTGGAACCGTTGAGACATAAGCTTTTTCAAGCAAAAGAGTTGCCAGTTCACTAGAATCTGGGTTTATGGCATTGAAATCAGGAAAACAATAAAATGTCCCCTGGGGTTTAATGAGTTTTATGCCCGGGATTTTTAGCAGCTCATCGATTAAGATGTCGCGATTGGTTCGGATGAATTGTTTTAAATCCTGGACAACGGTTTCTCCATCGTTCAAGGCGCCCAGGGCTGCCTCTTGAAGCAGTGTTGATACGCCTGATGTGGAATGGCTTTGAATCTTTTCCATGGCAGCGATAACGGGTCTCGCTCCAATTGTCCAACCTATTCTAAAACCGGTCATGCCGAAAGTTTTAGAAATGCCGTTAATGATAATCAAGTGTGATTTATCTATTGGCTTGGACGTGAATACAAAACCAGGAACCCATTGTGCCGGATCAAACACCAGCTGGTGGTAGATATCATCCATGATTAAATAGATCTTCTTGGTTTCACAATAGTCTACCAAGGCAGCTACAAGTTCAGGTGGATAAATAGTTCCGGTGGGATTATTCGGTGAGTTTAGTATGATTGCTTTTGTGTTTTCTGTGATTGCTGCCTTTACTGCATCCATATCAGGCAGAAACTTATCATTTGTATCGATAAGGACAACTTTTCCCCGGGCGAGTTTAATCATTTCCGGGTAGCTGACCCAGTAGGGAGTAAATAGAATTGTTTCATCCCCTGGGTTCAAAATGACATTTAGAAGATTATAAAGAGCCTGTTTCGCACCTACACTTACAGTGATATTGTGAAGGTCAGGAGTTATGCCATAATGAATGCGGGTATATTCCTGAATGGCTGTCTTGAGAGACTGAATTCCGCCAACAGGACCATATTTTAGTTGCCGGGTTTCAAGCTTTTTACTGGCATACTCGTAAGCACTTTCAGGAAAATCATTTAATGGTTCTCCAATGCCAAGATTGATAACATCTGCTCCTGATTGCCGTAATTTTCTGGCCTTTTCATTGAGCATCAGTGTTGGTGAGCCTTCAACTTGAGAAATCAATTTACTGAGTTTATGCATTTTCTATTACATCCTATAAAGATTGGCTTGCTAATAATTCTATTATCTGGACCGTTAATTAGTGAGAGTTATCTTACTTAATCCGGGGGGAGTATTTGGATCCATGCCTTTAACAACTGTCAGATGATAGCTGAAAAGTTGAGCGGGAATAATTCCAATAATTGGTGAGATCCATTCAGGTATATTCTCTGGGAGAGGTATTGGACAATCCGCCAGACTTAATATATCTTTACTGTCAGAGATCAAAAGTAAATCTGCTCCATGTTCTACTTTTACCTTCCTCAATAATATTTCCATACCCTGGTAAACGGCACCTTTAGGTGCAATCGCGAATACAGGGAATCCAAGAGAGACCAGCGCAATTGGACCATGCTGAAAATCCGCTGAAGAATATGGTTGGGCTACTACGCAGCTGAGTTCCTTCATTTTAAGTGACCACTCAAAGGCGGTAGCGTAATTGAATCCTCTGCCAAGCACTACGCATTGGTCCATGTACTTGTATCGTGAAGAAAATATCTGCAGTTGATTTTCTAAATTGAGTACCTCGAGCATCTGTTCAGGAACCACCCTGATTTCATCCCAGAATTGTGACTTCTTTTTCCAGGCAGCCGAAAGCATGGCTATCGCAGTGAGCTGAGCTGTGTAGGATTTTGTTGCCGCTACTGCCAGTTCGGGGCCAGCTTGAATATCAATTACATAATCTGATATGGAAGCCAGGGGAGAATCTGCCTGATTTGTGATAACTAATGTTTGACAGCCTTGCTGATTGGCTTCCTGAATTACTGATCTTATATCTGGAGATTGCCCAGATTGACTGATGCCAATTACCAGCTGTCCTGTAAGGGTGGGGGGTGTGTGATAAACGCCGAATAATGATGGTGCTGCCAGTGCAACCGGGATCCTATTAATTGCTCCAAAGACGTATTTTGCGTACCTGGCAGCATTGTCTGATGATCCTCTGGCAGCAATAAATATACTGGAAGGTAGTTGAATTTCTTCCGCAATTCTCTTGATATTTTCTGTCTGATTCTTCAGAAGAGCTGTTGTTACCCCGGGTTGCTCAAAAATTTCATCGCGGAGTGACATCGGTTAATTTTCCCGGATGATGTTGGCGCCCAGGGATCGAAGTTTTTCATCTATTCGTTCATAACCCCTATCAATTTGAGAAACATTTCGAATGACGCTTTCTCCCTCTGCTGCCAGGGCAGCTAAAACGAGGGCTAACCCGGCTCGGATATCAGGGCTGTCAACATTTCCCGAGAATAGATCTGAGGGACCATTCACGATACAACGATGGGGATCGCACAATACTATTTGAGCTCCCATGCTGGTTAATTTATCAGTGAAGTACATTCTGCCTTCATACATCCAATCGTGAAATAAAACATTACCGCGAGATTGAGTAGCTACCACGATGGCGATGCTCATTAAATCTGAGGGAAATGCTGGCCAGGGCATAACGCTTACCACAGGGATCGCCCCTCGAAAATCGGGCTGGATGATTTTGGATTGCTCGGCAGGTACGAAAAGATCCTTGCCCTTGACCTGCCATTCCACGCCAAGACGCTTAAAAACCTGCTCAATCATTGATAAATATTCCAGTCCAGCATCTTTGATGGTTATTTCACCACCTGTCACAAATGCTGCTCCAACAAAACTTAGCACTTCCAGATAATCTGGACCAACTGTAAATTCACCACCGCCAAGGGTTTTTACTCCCGTTATATGCAGAGTGTTGGATCCAATCTGGGAGATCTTAGCTCCGAGAATATTAAGGAACCGGCAAACTTCTTGGACATGAGGTTCTGATGCAGCATTGCGAATGATAGTTTTGCCGTCAGCAGTTACAGCTGCCATGACGGTATTTTCTGTTGCAGTCACGCTGGCTTCGTCGAGCAGGATATCTGATCCTGTGAGTTTGGCCCCTGAGAATTCAAATATTTTTTCTTCCTTGTTAAAGGCAGTCTGAACACCAAGGGCCTGAAAAGCCAGAATATGAGTATCCAGCCGGCGCCTGCCAATGACATCTCCCCCGGGAGGCGGTAATTTAAGTTCGCCAGTCCTGGCTATGACTGGTCCGGCGAGAAGAATAGATGCCCTGATTTTGCTGCAAAGTTCAGTATCCAGGTTGGAACATTGGATGTTTTGAGCATTGATTTTCCAGGAGTGATCACCAAGGTGGGTGACCTCTACTCCGATACTGACCAGAAGCTCACGCATAGTCCTGACATCGTTAATGTCAGGTAAGTTATGCAAGATAACTGGTTCTGTTGATAGTACACAAGCTGCCAGCAAAGGCAGGGCAGAATTCTTATTACCCGATGGAATAACCTCTCCTTTGAGTGGTACGCCGCCTTTAATGATAAATTTATCCATGACTTTTCCTTTCAGGATTAAATTTGATCGCTCTTAGTTTTACCATATTATCAAATGTCTGTTAGGAATGATTGTTACCATTCCATAATGATACTGGTCCCAAGCTCGAGGTTTAGAAGAGACCTGGCTGAGTCCTGATTGGCAACAATTTCCAATAAGCCTGTGCTGCCAATCAGGCCAGCGCAGGCTCCGATCGGGATCGACCCAAAAGTAGTTGCGAATGGCAGACGATGATCGTTCACCTGAATTTTCAGACTGGTCAGGTCTTTTATCCGGACCTCCAGGGAGGTAATCCAGGAGGAGCAATTAAGGATCCTGTCTTCGAAACAAAATTGGCCTAATGTAGTGAACGTATTTCCAAACCTGTCAAAAGAAATGGCTTCTCCGACCAATTTATTCTTTTCGAATGAAATCTCCGGTAGGGGCAATTGGATAATGTTCTGGATAATTTTACCAAATTCGGGACCAGGAGTGCCCAATGAAACAAAAGCTGCTGCGGGCCCGAAAATATCCCTGCCGTGAAAAGTACTGGTTGGATTTTTCAGTTGAAATTCTGGATTGGATAGTTCCCAGACAGAGAAATCCTTATTCAGGGTCACATAACTGAATAGTCCATTGTCCGGACCTATAAAGGATTGCCCATTACATTGGAGAAAGATCCCTTTCCTGCTGGTGCCCACACCCGGATCTACAACACACAAGAAAGTTGTTCCCGCGGGAAAATCCTGAGCTGCCTGCCAGAGCACAAACGATGCCCGCTGGATATCCCCTGGAGGTATTTGGTGGCTGAGGTCAATCATCCTGGCATTTGCGTTAATGCCGGTAATAACCCCTTTCATAATACCTACATAGGGATCGTCAATTCCAAAATCTGATAATAAGGCAATAATATTCTTGCTCATAGATGGATATAGTCTTTTCTGGTCTGCGAATCAATTATAATACCGGCATGATTACTTTATTTATCAACCTTGTCCTGGGATGGGCTGGTGCGCAGGTCGTAAATTTCCTGGCTGACGTTCTACCTGTTCACCGAAAAATCGTCCAACCTCATTGTCCAGAATGCCAACACGAGAAATCCTGGGTTCATTATCTATGGATAACAGCCTGTGAAAATTGTGGAAACAAACCAGGGATCCGCCATTTGATAGTGTTGATATTGGGCCCGGTATTTGCGGGTTTGCTGTATTTCTTCCCCTTAGAGAATCTTGGTAATTATGGTGCACTTATTTGGTTGGTATATTTTAGTCTGGTTGTGGTGATTGACCTGGAACATCGTTTGATCCTTCACCCCGTCAGCATTACAGGAGCAATACTAGGTGCGATTTTCGGAATTGTCAATCACGGCTTGGTAAATACTCTTCTGGGTGGGGCAGCAGGATTTGGGATTATGCTTGTTTTATATTTTATGGGTGAATTATTCGTGTGGATTATCTCAAAATCCCGGAGTGAGGAGATCACTGAGATCGCACTGGGTTTTGGAGATGTTAATTTGGCCGGAGTGATTGGATTATTGCTGGGCTGGCCCGGCATTGCGGGGGGGTTATTTCTAGCTATCTTTCTGGGAGGAATAGTCAGTGGGTTCTTCATGCTTATTCAAATTCGGCGGAAGAAGTACCAGGCATTCCAAGCGCTGCCGTACGGCCCGTTCATTGTCATCAGCGCGATATTTTTGTTTATTCTGGCTAATTATTATTAGGAATTAACAATAACCTGATCTGACCTTACAATCCTGCAAGGTCAGTTTTGTTTTTAATGGCCTGACTGGTCATTTTGGTTAGTTTACCTTGTAAATTAATTATTCAGGATATATTATTAGAATATAATTTTTTTAGGCAGGCTAATTGATTCAGACTTTATTTGAGGTGTAAATGTGGTTATGAAGCCAATTTCCCGTCAGGATAAAGGGCAAAGTATGGTGGAGTTTGCTATTGTCTTCCCCTTGCTTCTTATTCTAATCATCGGGATCTTTGAATTAGGCAGAGCGATGTTCGTGTACTCAATAACAATTGCGGCGAGCAGGGAAGCTGCCAGGTACGGCTCTGCAATCCAGGATATTGGGGGAGGGATTGCTCAATATGAAGATTGCCAGGGAATCAGGGATGCTGCCAAAAGAATTGGAAAATTCGCAGGAATTAATGATGGAGATATCACGATCAAATATAGCAATGATTCAGGTGTTTTTTCATCTTCATGTCCTCCCTCCCAGGAAATAAGCCTGGCTGATTCCATAACAGTGACTATAAATACTTCGATATCACCGATCACTCCCATGGGATCATTTACATCGTTTCCCATCACTTCCAGTTCCACCAGAACTATCTTGAAAAAGATCAGGCTCGGCGAAAGCGGAACAGGCGCTGGAGCTATCTCCGGATTAACTTCAGACGTTAACTTTGTTACTACTTCCCAAACTGCAGAAGAAACCAAAGGAACCCTGGTTGCAGTGCTGAAATTAAATCAAACAGCAACTGATCTGGTCACAATTCCATTTGACGTAACCGGTACAGCAGTTCTTGGGACAGATTATACAATTACTGCCAGCCCCGTTACGATCAACCCGGGTGGGACAACCACAACAATATATATCAATCTGATCAACGATGCTATTGCGGAGGGTAATGAGGCCCTATTCATTGGAATTGGAACTCCAACGAACGCAACCAGAGGTCCTCAAAATATTCACATGGTAACAATTACCGATCCTCCATTTGTAAGTTTCACTATTGTAGATAGTATAAAATCTGAAACTGACACCACTACAGCTTTGAATATTGTTTTATCGAAAGCAAGCACTCAGGATGTGACAATCCCGATTGTTAGTGGGGGAACTGCGACTTGGGGAGATGATTATCAGACAAATCCGAATCCTGTAGTAATTCCTTCCGGTTCGTTATCCTCCCTGCTTACTGTGACAATTTATGATGACTTGATCGATGAGGATCAAGAAATTGCTGCCCTTGGCCTGGGATCCCCAACAAATGCTCTTCTGGGAGCTATTCCCATGCATTTGATGACCATTGTAGATAATGATGATCCACCTGAAGTATTCTTTTTCACCCCCAATCAGATCGTCTCGGAGGAAATTGGAATATTTACTACCCAACTAACTCTGTCTTCAGAATCAAATAAACCGATCACCGTTCCTTACTCAATTTCTGGCACAACCATTCCGGCGGACTATATTATTCACAACCCATCACCCATCGTGTTTCCTCCTGGTACCCAGACGGTGGATATCAATATGAGTATATTGGAAGGTGACGGATGGGAAGTTGACGAAACCCTGATACTTACTCTTGGAACTCCACTTAATGCAAGTGTTGGCTCACCAGGAGCTCAAACGATTGTGATCACAGAAAGCTCTGCAGAACCAGACGTATATTTTTCCACATCTACTCAAAGCACACCTGAGGGTGATCACATTGTGATTGTTCTGGTTCAAATGAGCAATGCTTGGAGTTCAGATGTTGTCATACCTTTCACTGTTGCAGGAGATGCAACTGGCGGGAGCGGTCAGGATTATCAAGTAACAGGCGATCCATTGACAATCCCTGTGGGATACACCCAGGGATTGATCCTGGTCCAGATATATGAAGATAATCTTGACGAATCAACCGAACAAATAATCTTGACAATGGGTACTGTTGTCAATGGTAATGCCAGCAGTCCTTCGGTGCAGACAATTCAAATTTTAGATAACGATGCTCCCCCTGAACTAAACTTCGTGATAGGTGAGGTTAATAAACTAGAAACATCTGGAACGTTTTCTGTGCTGGTCACACTCGGATCAACAGCAACCCAGGATGTCACAGTGCCCTTGAACCTATCTGGATCTGCAAGTAATGGGAGCGATTACACCATATCTACAACCTCTTTTGTAATTCCATCTGGATCCAGCAGCAATTCCTTTGATATTACGATCAATAACGATTCCATTTATGATCCTGACGAAAAGATCATCATAGATTTTGGAATTCCTGTTAACGCGGTTCTGGGTTCCAATACTCAATATATAGTAAATATTGAAGATGATGAACTTCCCATCTGTGAGGTGGGAACACACCTGCTAACAGTAGGGACCGATTCAATTGCCTGGTCGATCACAAATGAAGGGGAAGGATTGAATTTCACTGGGGGATCAATAACCTGGCCGGAAGCACTGCCCAATCAACCCAATCTGGAAGAAATTCAATTTTCAAATAACACGATCTTCTCTGGAAGCGAAAAACCAACTTATTATTCTTACTTTGCTTGGGAATCATATGCCCAGTTAGAGACCACGAATATCACCTTCCTGTTTGATGGTGTGCTTGGCATAGGTGACCATATTCTTGTAGGAGATTTCCAAAACGCGGTTGACGGAACAACTTGTTCATTAACCGAAGTATTCCAAAAACATTAGGTTAATATGGAAAAATATTATCACTCTAGAAATAGATCAGAGTTTGGACAAAGTTTGACAGAATTTGCCCTGATTCTGGTATTTCTGTTGGCTTTACTGGCGGGTGTATTTGACTTAGGTCGGGCTTTCTTTGCTTACATCATTATCAGAGATGCAGCTCAGGAAGGGGCGGTTTATGGTTCTATTGCCCAAAAGGATGATTTAGCTGGTTTTAATATTGCTGTCGCTGACCGGGTTGAAGCAGCATTCCTTGATCCAGATGATACTTTAACAACACCTATTGACCTGGCCAAAATGAACGTCCAGGTTGATATACTTGGTGCTGCTTGCGCCGCGCCCGGGAATAGCGTGCGGGTGGAGGTTGATTATTCATTTCCAATTTCTATGCCATTTTTGGGCGCTCTGATTGGAAAACAGGATATCATGTTGTCTGCCCAGGCCGAGAATTCCATTTTAGCTCCTATCTGCCCCTGAAATCTGGTAATTGAAGGAATATTCTATTATGATGAGCTCAAAGAAAAATATTCGTAGATCAGGAGAAGAAGGCCAGGTGATGGTTTTCTTGTCCCTCGTTCTGGTTGGTTTACTGGGATTTGCTGCCCTGGCTCTGGATGGGGGCATGTTGTTTTCAGATCGCAGGCATGCCCAAAACGCAGCTGATTCTGCCTCACTGGCAGGTGCAAGTGCGGCAGCCTATTATATGCGATCCAATAATGTAAACTACAACGCTTTTATTTGTGGGACAAGTGGTACAGTTTATACTGAGGCGGCCGCAGAAATTGAGGCTATCAACAGAGCTGCCAGCAATGATTATGTGATTGATAATGATATCAGCGACAATCATGGAGTAAGTATTCAGTGTGAAATTACGGACATGCTGAGCTATCAGGATAAACATATTGATGTAACAACTAAGATCACCAAAGATACAAACTCCAACTTCGCTCATCTTTTCTATAATGGTCCTTTGAGAAACGAGGTTGAAGCAGTCACCAGGGTTTATCCTCCGGCGCCTTTGGCTTTTGGCAAAGCGATAGTCGCCCTAAATCAATCCGACTGTTCTGGGAATAATTACGGGGTTATTTTTTCAGGAACCAGTCAAACAACCGTTACCGGTGGCGGTGTGTGGTCGAATGGTTGTTTGACGGGTAATGGATCAAGTTTTACTGTGACGGTTAATAATGGTGGTGTGGGTTTTGCTGGTTCGTCAACGGGAACACTGACAAATATAAATCCCTCTCCTGCCTATATCCCTAACACACTTCCAGATTATTCAACAGGGGTTGCGGAACCTAATTGTTCTGGCTTGCCCAATCGGACTGTGCCAAAAAGCGGGGATGCCACTTTGCAAGCAGGCGTCTATGATGAAATAAAGTGGACAGGTGGCGTGTTAACATTAAGTCCTGGTTTGTATTGCATAACCGGTTCAAAAGGTGTCAGCATTAGTGGTGGATCACTGATAGGGGATGGAGTAACAATTTTCCTCACAAATGGGGGGGTGACTATTAATGGCAATGTCGACCCGGTTGATTTACGGGCTCCTGAGGAAAGCCCGGATCCTTTGCCCGCACTTGCTGGAGTGCTGATGTTTCTTGCAGAAGGAAGTTCGGAAACGATCAGTGTAACTGGTAATAGCACCACGTTCTATCTGGGAACTATTTATGCCCCTGATGGAGACCTTTACTTCTCGGGAACTTCTGGAACAAATCCTACATTTAACACACAATTGATTGGCTATAATGTCGAAGTTAGCGGTGGAGCAACCATTGACATCAACTTTAATGACGATGAGAACTTTGAAAAACCGCCTTATATGGATCTTCTGAAATAGAAATAGAAATCTAATATTAAATTGGACCCCGGTTTGACATTGTCTTTCCGGGGTCTGTTATAAGATATCATGGCAAGTACAAATTTTAATATAGGACCGGCTTAACGGAATTGAAAATAGACCTGTTCATATTGGGTTGTATAATCCCGATAAATCAACCCATACCTGAATATCAACTATGAGAGATTTTATAAAATTTTCCTTGGCAGTTATCCTGATTGTGATCTTGGCTTCCTGCCAGAGCAGAGCAGGGGAGGTCTTACCTGGAGAAACGGTTCTGAATTCACCAACTGCCACGATCACGACCCCAGTACCAACGCTTTTACCTTCAGACACACCAACGCCTGCGCCTACTTTTACTCCGACTGCCACTCCTGTAGTTATCCTCGACCCGGGTCCGATCCAAATTGAATTTCAAACAGAGGACGGGGTTTGGCTATCTGGAAATTATTATCCGGCTGATGTCAATCCAGCTCCACTGATTATTTTGATGCATTGGGCCAGGGGAGATCAGTCTGAGTGGGACGAGATCGCTGTCTGGCTGCAGGGCAGGGGGCTGTCGGAATCGATCCCTGATTACAACTTTTCCTGGAAATCATCGGTCTGGTTTCCGGAGAGGACTTTAGAAGATTCGATCGGGATATTCACCTTTAATTTCCGGAAATGCGAGGCTGGCTGTAAAGCCTATCTTCCGATGGAATGGCTAATTGATGTCGAGGCAGCTTTGGAAACGGCTGCCAATTTGCAGGGTGTAGATCGCAACCAAATCGTCACAGCAGGAGCCTCGATCGGGGCAGATGGAGCGATTTATGGCTGCTCCTGGTTGAATTATCAAGAGCAGGGAGCCTGCCGGGGAACTTTCCTGTTATCCCCGGGGTCAACGTTAACTATTCCTTTTGATTCAATCGCAGAAGAATTATTGAATCAGGAACCGCCCTTGCCAGTCTATTGTTTAATTGGATTAAGAGATGATGCCTCAGTTGAAACTTGCTCTGATATTACCGGCTTGACGCTGGTGGATTATGGGTATATCGAAAACCACGGATTTGAAATACTTCAACCCGATCTAGGAACCAACCCTCTAGTACTTCTTCAAGAATTTATTAATGCTGCTTTAATCGGTGAATAGTTATGTCAAAAACAAAGATCTTTCATGCCCTGCTCATTGTAAGCCTGGTTTTCCCCATTCTGGGTGTGAGATCGGTTCAGGCTGCTCCGTCTTTTGGTGGAATATGTAACGGACCTGACAAAGTTATGACTATCCTGATAATTGGCACAGATACCAGGAGTCCTGGATATCTTTGGGGCTTAGGTGACACAACCATGTTAATTCGGGTTGATTTTCAGAATCATGATGTGAGTATTGTTGGTTTCCCGCGTGATCTCTGGGTGGAGATTCCGGATGTACTGGAAGATGATGGAAGAACTCACGGAAAGCTGAATCAGTCATATTTTTTCGGAACCGCTGGTATGGGTTATTTCAAAGGAGAAGGATATGGAGCGGGATTAATGGCCGCTACCATGGAGCTCAACTGGGGTGTTGAAATTGACCATTATATTGTCATAAATATGCGCACATTCCGGGATGTGATTGATGCTATCGGGGGAATTGCGGTATATAATCCTTCGCCGGTTTACTCACACCATCAGGTGAATAGGCCCAAAGTTTTGGTGGGTGGTTATTTCTTCTCTGGAAATGATGCATTATTATATGCCCGGTATCGGGACCCCCGTAATGTTAATGATAGAGTTGATCGCCAGGCCATAATCCTGGAAGCTATATTTAAATCAATCTTCAGCCTTTCAACAATTCCAAAAATACCCCAATTAATCGGATTGTATAAGGGTAATGTGCTCACAGATATGCACTTGGCTGAGATCAGCCAGTTTTTATGCCTGGCAGCCAGAGTTGATCTGGATGATGTCAGATTTGACAGAATTCCCAAAGATGGGTTGTATATACCTGATTGGAAAGGATTTGTCTGGCTCGAAAAAGAACCTGGCTACATAAAAGCTCTTTTAGAAGACTTCCAGAACGGAACCTGGCCCATCCGGGAAACGGAATAGTTTTTGGTAGGACAGATTGAATTTTCAAAATATCGGAAATATAATGATTGAAAAAGGATTTGACCAGCAGATCACCTTTATCTATGTCCAGGATCTGGCAATCAGCAAGGGCTTTTATGAAAATCTTCTGGGCTTTGATTTGGTACTTGACCAGGGGAAATGCCGAATTGTGAAAACAAGCGGGGATGCTTATCTCGGGTATTGTTCAAGCCCAGACAGGGAAAGTGACGGGGATGGTGCTCTGATTACACTGGTGACCCCCCGTGTTGATGAATGGTATGAATACTTACAGGATAATGAAGTTGTTTTGTTTGATCCTCCTAAGTTAAACCCGGAATACGGAATATATCACTTCTTCTTTCTGGATCCTGATGGTTACAGATTAGAGATCCAGCGCTTCCAGGACGAGAACTGGAATTCTCTAACGCCCTGAGGGTGAAAAGAAATTCTATTATTTGGCGGGGGATTTTCCATACACAAGTAACTAGGGTTATATCTTGAATCTTGGTCCTGAAGTAGATTTCCCGACGAGCTTTATACCAGATCTTTACCTTAAATCCATAAACCCTGATCATGAAAGAATACCTGGTAAAGCGGGAACTCCATAAGAGGTAGAGAAACTTCGAGGTTACCCAGGGGTGGATCAATTATAGTGAAAACTGGGAAAATAAGCCCTGGTTATTCCACCGTCCCGGGCTAGATCTTCGTTGTTAGCAGTAAATCATGATCAGTCTCAACTGCTGCTCCAACCACAAATTGAGTGGTGGAGCTAAGCCAGCATTTGTTCCAGGCGCGCTTAGAGGCTTTCTCCTGGCGAATTTTCTCGATTCCGAGCAATTGGGTTGATTAAATCTTCCTGGAACTGCTTTCTCGGCTGCAAGATTGATAAAGCTCTGATGTGAGGAGCTTCTAGATTCATTGAGAGGCGATCTGCCAGCAGGCAGGGGATCTGCTTGACAATCCTAGCAGGTTCAAGACGCATCTGATGTGTTATTTATTTAAGGCTCTCAATACCGCTCATAACTGAATTACAGCACATATGCTCTGTCCTTGTAAGAATTATTATTTTAAAACGATTTCCAGACCATTATTAGGGAGTGGGGCTATAAATGCCTGGAGTCATATCACACATTGTTGGATAGTATATCGTTTTACGAGATGATAAACCTGCAGAGCAGGGGCTTGACAAACCCAAAAATATCGTTAAAATATGAATGGTTGTGATAAGTATTATTATCGCAAGCATAAGGATTCGACTGAGGAAAGCACTCTTGATGAAAAACAACACTATTTCTCTTCTGGCTTCTGTGCAAGAATATCTTGACAGTGTTAGATTGTCTCGCTCTGAAAATACTGCCAGGACCTATACCAATGCTATGAAATCATTTCTGGAGTCATGGATAAAAGACGGCCGGGATCCAGAAAATGATAGCGTTGCAGAGATATCAGAAGATTTTATTGGAGATTTTGCAGCAGATTTGAAATCTTACTCACCCAATACAGAGCAACTTTATTTAACCGCAGCTACTGGATATTTTGAATACTTAGCATCTGAAAGATTAGCGGATATTAATTTACCCCGCTTGAGGATGTTAATAAAAAGAAGAGCAAGGCGTACAGGTCAACGCCTTCCCCAATTCCCAAAGGGTGACATTCAGAGAGTATTGAACTATGCTCAATCTCTCTCAATGCTTCCTGCTGAAACTAAAAGACAGAGGCTCCAGCATCTACGGGATCGAGCGTTCATTATTACCCTGGCTGATACTGGTTTACGTGTGCACGAGGCTTGTAATCTTAGGCGAGGAGATATTGACTGGCAGGAAGGTAAAGCCATAATTATCGGAAAAGGAAATCAGCAGGCCATTGTACGCTTCTCTACCAGGGCATTAACTGCTTTGCGGGATTATATCAACTCCCGGGCGGAAATTGATGGTGCTTACGGAAGGTCTTTGACATCTTTGCCTATCTTTGCAAGGCATGATTTGGGTGCAGGGAAACGTGTTGAACCTATCAGCACCACTACTGGCAGGAATATAATCAACTTGAGGGTTAAAGAGGCCCTGGGTGAAGAAGCTCAAGGAACAATCACACCCCATTCATTCAGACATTATTTTGTAACAGAGGTGCTGCAGGGATCCGGCGGCAACATAAAATTGGCGCAGAAACTTGCCAGGCATAAAAATATCCAGGTAACTCAACGTTATGCTCATCTCAGTGATGATGAATTGGACAAAGGATATTACGAAATCTTCGAAGAATAAGGAGAATGGGGAATGAATTATAGGAAATTTGGTGGTATGGATTGGGAAGTCTCAGCCCTGGGATTTGGATGTATGCGTTTTCCTGTTATTGGTGGAAATTCCAGCCGGATTGAAGAAAAAGCTGCCGCAGAAATGCTTTACCTGGCAATTGATCAGGGTATTAATTATATCGATACTGCTTACCCCTATCATGGCGGCCAGAGTGAAAGTTTTGTTGGCAGAACTCTGAAGGGTGTTTATCGGGACAAGGTTAAGCTGGCCACAAAATTACCCAGTTGGAAAATTAAGAAAACCGAAGATTTTGATTTTTATCTTAATAATCAATTGGAACGACTGCTTACTGAACAAATCGATTGTTATTTGTTTCATGCCCTTGATAAGAAAAGCTGGACTAAGATTGAATCCCTTGGTGTTCTGGACTGGGCTGAAAAAGCTCGCGCAGATGGAAGGATTAAACATCTTGGTTTTTCGTTTCATGATGAATTATCAATCTTTAAATCTATCCTGGATGCCTATCAAAAGTGGGATTTTTGCATGATCCAATATAACTATATGGACCAGGAATATCAGGCTGGTAAAGAAGGGTTGGAATATGCAGCCGACATGGGCCTGGGTGTTGTGGTCATGGAGCCGCTGCGAGGTGGTAGATTGGTTGATCCCCCAGGGAAAATCCAGGAGATCTGGGATAAGGCGGAAATCGAGCGTACGCCAGCTGAATGGTCTTTTCAGTGGCTCTGGAATCAAGCCCAGGTTTCAGTTGTGTTGAGCGGTATGAGTACACTTGATCAGGTCCAGGAAAACCTAAATAGCGCTGCTAATTCCGGAATTGACTCTCTAAACGAAGATGATCTGAGTTTGGTATCACATGTAAAAGAAACCTATCAAGCCATGGCCCTGATTCCCTGTACAAGCTGCAATTATTGTTTGCCATGTCCCGAAGGTGTGGATATCCCCCGTATACTGAAGATCTATAATGATGGCATTATGTATGACAAGATTGAGACTTCAAAAACAGACTACAATCTGTGGGTTCCTGCAGATGAAAAAGGCGATAATTGTGTTGTTTGTGGAGAATGTGAAGAACAATGCCCTCAAGATATTCTTATTTCAGATTGGATGGCTCGAATTCACCAGGAATATGCCGGTTGAAGAACTGGTAAAATCAAACAAAACAGTGAAATTAGCCCTCCTCTCCCGTGAATATTGAGCAAATAGCGTAATACTATACGCAATAATAGGTGCCAAAATGATAGTTGCTTCAGATCTCAATGGTACTTTGACCACCGGATCACCTATCCTGGCTGTAGCCAAATGGGCAGAAATTAACCAGGCTAGCCTGCCGCCAAAATTATTTAAAATTCGGATAGTGTTTTCCTATCTTCAAGTTAAATTTGGGTTAAAAGAACTCCATATCTGGGCTGATAAAAATCTTCGGGGAGTCCTTGGTTTGATCTCCTCCCCCACTCCGGAAAAGATAACTGAGATTATGAATTTTATTGTTGAAGATGAGCTGTGGCCGAAACGGCGCCCGAAAGCAATTGAACTGTTAAGGAATTTCCATCAGCAAGGCGCTGAAATTATTCTGGTCAGTGCCGCGTTTGAACCCGCAGTAGCCATATTTGGCGAGAAGATAGCCCCCGGTGATATTTCCGGTATCGGGACATCAATTTTCATAGAGGATGGCAAACTTTCTCTGGCCGATGAACTTACGGTCAGGGAAAAGAAAATGGACCTGCTGAGATCCAAACTGGGGTCACGTAATTTGGACTATGCACTGGGTGATACGATAGCAGATTTACCAATGCTGGAAGCTTCCCGAAACCCGATAGCTGTGGCTCCAGACCATCAATTAAGGGCTCATGCCTTAGAAAGAGGCTGGAAGATCTTGGAGTAATAGTTTCTAAGTGAAATCATAATTAGGAGTATCTATGGATAAAATTATCAATCGCGCACTTAGAGCGGCCCTGTTGGATCGAGAATTCTTTCAGGAAGCCGAAAAAGATATCGATCTAAACCAAGAAGCTCTACTGGTGGTCATTATTGTCTCGATTGCCAGTGGTGTGGCAGCATTTATCACCAGTCTGGTTTATAGGAGTTTTGGTCCTGCTGTGCTAGGATTGAGCATCTCAACAGCGGTTGGTATAGCGAATTATTACATTTGGGCTTATGTGACACATTTTATTGGCACCAATATGTTCAAGGGGCAGGCTGAACCAGGTGAACTGCTGCGCGTGTTAGGTTATGCCAGCGCGCCCAGAGTGCTCAGTATGTTGGTATTTATTCCCTGCGTCGGTCCCTTGCTGGCTCTTGCTGGGAGTATCTGGGCTCTGATTGCCGGCTTCGTTGGTGCCCAAGAAGCCCTTGATCTGGATCCAATAGAAACGCTGGTAACAGTAGTGTTAGGTTGGTTGGTAATCTTGATTATCAGTGGGTTTGTTACAAGCATACTGGGGATCAATTCCGTTAGTTTGAGCTCAGTGTTGACTTTTTTTGGATGGTAATATTACCAAAATAATATAAGAATCACATTGAATAAGCCCGGCTACATTTGCAAGCAAACGGCTGTTCTTGGTCCAGGGAGAATCGATAGATGGATGTTAAAACTTTACCCAGTCGATTAGAAAAGTTTTCTTATTATTATGCAATTCTTCAGATCTGCCATCTAACCTTGTTAACATGGGCAGGTATTAGGTACTTATCAGGGGGTCAAATTTCATTTCCTGCTCAACCTCCTGTTGGCGGATGGGCTATTGAAACAATTCCTTTTTTATTGGGAATGGGAGCTGCAGACGCGCTGGCTGCTGGATTGGCTCTTTTTAGTGGATGGCGTTTGATTACTCGGGGTGAATTCCTGGTTAAGTTATGGGTTATTTCCCTGTGCATCGCCATGACTTCTGCGATTATATTCTGTTTTGGCACTATTCCAAGCGGCGCTTGGCAAGCTAACCCGCTTGGTTATGGGATCCTGGCAATTGCATTTGCACCCTTATTTGTGTATTATATTTACTTAATGAGATTTTGGACTCAGTCTGGGCTTGATTAGAGAAATACTATATGCAATTTAATGAGAATTTACCTCACTTTCTTGATCCTTTTTTATAATTATCCACACAAAATGATCTTGCTTGACTATTTTAGTATCCCCTGACAGGGGTACAAACAAATCCTGGATTTGTCCTGCTGATAAGAAATGGCTGCGCATTAAAGCTATTTTTTCAGCAAGGGCGATCAACTTCACGGAAAATTTATCGATATCCGGTTCTTCGATGATTATTTTGCCGCCCGGTTTTACCACACGCCATAATTCCTGGGATGTAATTGTTTGATCAAATACATGGTGTAAGGCATCAACCATCAGGATTCTGTCGAAAGAATCATTTTTAAACGGCAGCAGCTCAGAGCCTGCATTGATTGCTGCCAGGTCTTTTTTATCCCCCGTTTTTTGAAGCATCTTAAAGGACGTATCAGCGACTACAACCTGCTTCACGGAGTCGGAAAAAAACTGGGATATCCGTCCTGTACCTCCTCCAATGTCAAGGAGATTGAGTTCCGGGCTGAGGTCCAGAAGCTCTGATAAATGTTTTGGTGGCTTCGGTTGAATGACAATTTCATAAAGCGGAGCAAGTATATTAAAGTGATCAAACATAATGGATCTCCGAGGTAGTTCACTAACGGTAAATGGTCAGAATGTTTTCTCTGATTAATAAAACTATTATAGTAGATTTATTGACGCCCGGTGGGCTGTAGCTTATAATTTTCCCGCACTCAATTCTACGGGGAAGTGCTGGAATTGGCAGACAGGCATGACTTAGGATCATGTGCCTTTAAGGCGTGTGGGTTCGACCCCCACCTTCCCCATCTTCAATAATGTGAAGTGAACAGGGGTCGTTGTATTAGGGTCCCTTTCTAGTGCCTATATAGATCGTGAGGATTATTTTGAAAATTGAACAGACCTATCTTGATGACCACCAACTTGAAGTAACAGTTGAAGCTGAGCAGGATTTATTCGAAAAGGCAAAACATCTGGCAGCCAAAGAAATGGCCAAAGGGAAAAAGATTCCCGGTTACCGCCCTGGAAAAGCTCCCTATCAGTTGATTGTGAACCATTTTGGTGAAGGGGCTATCGTAGATAGCGCAATTGAACATTTTCTGGATGAAGTTTACCCAAAGATCATTGAACAGGTTGAATATGAGCCTTATGGCCCGGGCCAGGTAAAAGAGATAAAATCCCTGGAACCTCCAACTTTTGTCTTTAATATCCCCCTTCAACCGGAAGTCACACTTGGAGATTACAAAGAAATCAGGCTTCCGCTTAAGAAAAGCGATGTATCAGATGATGAGGTTGACAAGATCCTGGAAAGAATGCGTTCTCAGCAGGCTTCTGTTGAAACTGTGGAGCATCCAGCAGAGGTTAGTAACCTGGTAGATACTTCAATTGACTGCCGGGCGATTGACAATGACCAGGAGGATGAAGACGGCTATCTGCTCAAGGATCAACCACTCCCGGTAATGGTCAAAACCAAAGAAGAGGATGACACCAAGGAATGGCCTTTCCCGGGATTCTCAAGGCAGCTCCTGGGCGTATCAGGTGGAGACACATTGGAGTTGACTCACGAATTCTCTGACGACGAATCTGTAGATGAGAATTACAGGGGCAAGGAAGTCCTTTATTCAGTATCCGTTGATGGTATTAGGGAAAGGACCCTGCCGGAACTTAATGATGAATTTGTGAAGACTGTCAGCGATCTGGAAACATTGGATGATTTGAAAGATCAAATCCTGGCAGAGCTGAACGCACAAAAAGAAATCGAAGAGGAAAATACTTATATCAATCAGATTCTGGAGACTATCCTGGAAGATGCAGAAGTGAAATTCCCCCCTCAGATGGTCGAGAATGAAATTGAGGGAGAAATCCGTGAATTGGAAGCCAGGCTTAAAACCCAGGGAATGGATTTGGAAATGTATCTGGGCATCCAAAATTTGGAAGAAGAAGCCCTTCGGGAACAGATCAAACCAAACGCTGAAAAGAGAATCATTCAGGGGTTGATAATCGGTAAAATTTCGGAGTCCGAAGAATTTAATATCAACCCGGAAGAAATTACGGGTGAGTTTCAGACAACCCTGAACGAATATTTTGGTGATGATGAGAACGCCCGCTCAGAATATATGAAAAGCGGGGACTCTGTTGCTCTGCTTAACCGGGTTAGCTCCCAATATATCACCAGAAAAACTCTTGATTTCCTGAAAGCGGTAGCGCTGGGAGAAGATTACTCCCAATTCTTCAAACAGGACCAGGAGGAAACTGAAGACTCTCCTGTTGAAGAGGACAAAGAGCCTGTAGTTAAAGAAGATCTTGAACAAGAATCTGATCAAGAGATAGATTTGGATGATGAAAAACAGGAATGATCTTCCTGTTTGTAATGATTAACTAGGAGGTATGGCAATGATGATAGAACCCCAGGCGCTAATTCCTATGGTTATTGAAAAATCCGGACAGATGGAAAGGGCGTATGATATTTACTCGCTTTTGCTCAAAAATCGAATTGTTTTTGTCGGTACGCAGATAACTGATCAAACAGCAAACTTAATTGTGGCCCAATTGCTGTATCTGAGCAATGAAGACTCAGAAGCTCCTATACAGATGTACATAAACTCGCCCGGTGGAGTGATTTATGCTGGATTAGCCATTTATGACACCATGCAAATGATCTCCAATCCAATCAATACTCTTGCAGTGGGCGTAACTGCTTCATTTGGCACAGTATTATTGACTGCGGGAACCACTGGACAGCGTTTTGCCCTTCCCCATTCAACTATTCACCTGCATCAGCCGATCGGCGGCGCCCAGGGTCAGGCAACTGATATTGAAATCCAGGCCAATGAGATCCTGAGATTGAGAGACAAGCTTAACGGTATTCTCGCCGATCATACAGGACAGTCGATTGACAAAATTAAAAAAGATACTGAAAGAGATTATTGGTTGACTGCCCAGCAAGCAGTGGATTATGGGTTGGTTGATAAAGTGTTGGAACCATCCAAGGATTCTATACTGACAGCCGTGAAACAGCCAAAATCTAAAGACGGAGACAAATCCTCAAATTAACCAGATTTTAAGGGAAAAGCTCGGTTTCTCAGAAACCGGGCTTTTTTCAATCGGGGATAAAGCCTGCAATGAAAAAATTCCATTTGGATAATCTGAAAACCATACTTCTGGATATGGATGGTGTAATCTGGCGGGATGATCAACCCCTGGTAGATCTGACGAATTTATTCGATCGAATTAAACATCTTGGATTAAGTGTATATTGTGTGACAAATAATTCAGCTAGAACGGTTGAATATTATCTCAAGAAATTAGGGGTTTTTGGAGTTGATCTTGAAGCAGATCAAATTATTACCAGCGCAGAGGCGACAGCAGCCTACCTCATTAATAAATACCCTAGAAAGGGCACACTACATGTTGTCGGTGAAAGTGGTTTGGTTGAAACTCTGGAAAATTATGGTTTTCAGGTAGATCTCCTGCCAGGCGAGAGAGAGATTCTGGCAGTTGTGGTTGGCCTGGATCGTCAGCTGACATATCAAAAAATTGATAATGCTGCCAGATTGATCAGGGCTGGTGCTGAATTTATTGGGACCAATCCCGATCAAACCATACCTGGCTTAAAAGGCATCTCACCAGGAGCTGGTACGGTTATCGGAGCAATAGAGATAGCCTCAACTCAGAAAGCCTTGATTATCGGAAAACCCCAAAGCCAACAATTCAATTTAGCCTTATCAAGGTCTGGTAGCTTGGCTGAACAGGCTTTGATGGTGGGAGATCGATTGAACACGGACATAGCTGGAGCTCAAAGACTTGGTATTCGGACTGCGCTAGTTCTTTCAGGGGTTACAACGCGAGAAGAATCGAATATCTGGACCCCTGCTCCGGATATAATTGTTGATAATGTCCTTGCTGTCTTAGATCAAATACATAATGATGAAATCTAATATTTTTGACCTCAATTTTGAAGAACTCCGAAATATCCTCATTGACTGGGATGAACCAGAATACAGGACGCAGCAAATTTGGGAAGGTTTATACGTTCAGTTCTGGTCAGACGTGGAATCGTTCAGATCCCTTCCCCTGCCCTTGCGAGATAAGTTGGCAGAGAATTTTGAATTTAATAACCTTACCGTTGATCGATCTGTGCAGTCAAAAGATGGTGAGACACTGAAATATCTCTTCAAATTGAAGGATGAAGCAGCCATTGAGACTGTATTGATGTCATATTCTGACAGGAATACAGTTTGTATTTCCAGCCAGGTGGGATGTGCCATAGGATGCGGTTTTTGCGCGACCGGGAATATGGGCTTCTCCAGAAATCTATCAACGGGTGAAATTGTTGAACAGGTCATCAGGGCTGCGGATCAATTTAGAACACAAGGAAAAAAACTCACTAACGTAGTTTTCATGGGCATGGGCGAACCATTTCATAATTACCCTGCAGTGATGAAAGTAGTAGAAATAATCAATGATCGGCGGGGTTTCTCCCTGGGTGCAAGGCGGATTACCATATCCACAGTGGGTCTTGTTCCGGGAATCAGACAATTTACGAGCGAAAGCTCTCAAGTAAATTTAGCTATATCACTGCATGCTGCAGATGATGAATTACGAACCTCACTGATGCCGGTTAACGATAAATATCCAATTTCTGTATTGATGGAGGCCTGCCAAGAATATATAGATAAAACCCACAGGCGAATATCTATCGAGTGGGCATTAATTGATGGAGTAAACGATTCCGCTGATCAGGCACATAAGCTTGTTCGACTGATCAAGGGAAAACTTTTCCATGTCAATTTAATCCGTTTGAACCCGGTAAAACATTATTTCGGTAATCCGACTGGGACAAACAAGGCTGCTAGGTTTCAAAGTATACTGACCTCGGCGGGAATTTCCTGCACTTTCCGTGTTCGCCGGGGTATTGATATTCAGGCAGGATGCGGTCAGCTGGCAAGTGAATCTTAGGTAACTTTACTAATGCCAATAATTTATCATCGACAAAGAAAACCCTTTCATGCTAAAATGAATATTCAGGAGTAAGGAGACGGTATGTTAAGCCAATCAGTCCGTCTGGTTTTTCCGCCAAGCTTACATGATGAACCAATAATCAATCGGCTGTTGAGAAAATTTTCTTTCACGGTTAATATTCTCAGAGCCAGCGTAACTGCTGAGGAAGGCTGGATGGATATCCAGATTTCTGGAAAAGCCCCGGAAATTGAAGAATCCTTCACTTGGCTTCGAGAACAAGGGGTAGAGGTTGTTCTTTTGACAAATTAGAAAGTATATCCGGATTTAGAACAAGTTTAGCTGGCAGAAACTTCTAAGCAGTTCTGCCAGTTTTAACTTAACCCGGCGGTGATAAATTTGAGCAAATTCGAAATAAATGATCCCGATTTCGTATCTGTTTTAGAGAGTGCCTTTGCTGTGGGAGATTTCCAGGTAATCCTGGGGATAATTCGATCTTTGCATCCAGCAGATCAGGCGAATGTGTTTAATAATCTTAAAACTGATCAAAAAGAAGCATTGCTCCAGCAAATGGAAGTATCTGAAATTGCTGATATCTTTGATGAGCTGGATGACAAACAAACCCTGGTAGCAGCTAGAAATCTTCCCCTTCCCTTCCTGGCCGATATTATCGATGACATGGATCCGGATGAAGCGGCTGACCTTTTAGGTGATCTCCCCGGTCAGGAAGTGCGCGAAACCATTTCCTTAATGGAGGAACCTGAAGAGGTTCTGCCTCTGCTTCGTTATCCTGATGAAACAGCTGGTGGAAGGATGACCACGGATTTCCTAGTCTTAAGTCCCGAAGATACAGCGGAATCCGCTATCCAATATTTACGGTCATCTGACTGGGAAACAGATATTCCATATTATCTTTTTGTTGTCAATAATCAAAAGGAGCTTCTAGGTGTAACCGGATTGAGAGAATTGGTTTGCGCGGATCCACACCAGAATATTCAGGATATTATGGACACTTCTGTGGCGAGCGTCCATACCATGGAGGATCAGGAAGAAGCAGCCGGAGTTATGAAACACTATGATTTGCAGGCATTGGCGGTTCTAAACGATCAGGGACAATTGGTTGGAGTGATTTCTCATGATGATATCCTTGATGTTCTGGTTGACGAATCCACTGAAGATATTTACCGTCTGGCAAGTGTTTCCGACACCAATCTAGAACCTGAGAGCATTCTATTTCTGCAATTGAAGGGCAGACTGCCATGGTTGTTATTAAATACTCTTACCGCCTTATTGGGTTCGTGGGTTATCAGTAATTTTGGGGATTTGTTCGTCCAGGTAGCAGTATTGGCTTTTTTCCAGTCAGTCGTCGCTGCTCAAGGTGGTAATGCAGCCAGCCAGAATGTTGCGATGATTGTGCGGTCGCTAGCGCTTGGTAAGATCGAAACTAAGAGAATATTGCCTATTCTATTCAGACAGATAACTGTTGGAATACTCATGGGTACATTGATTGGAATTATCGTGGGAGTTGGAGTCGGAATCTGGCAAAACAACCCTTACCTTGGCCTTGTACTTGGATTAGCACTGCTTGGGAATATGCTGGTGGCCAGCATTGTGGGTACTTTGGCACCATTGATTCTCGAGTTTACCGGCCAGGATCCCGCTCTGGCGTCATCTGTATTAGTCACAGCCACCACAGATATCATCGGTTTCCTGATATTTTTGAGCCTGGCGAGTATCTTCCTGCCTCTCATTCAACAATACATCTAGATCCAAATCTTATCATCAATGCTGATCGATCAACTGAACTCATGAACCGGGCAAGTTCTCCAATTAGGTTTCCATTTTCCAGAAAATATTGTAAAATCTTGACATGGAAGTCCAAATAGCGATTTCAAAAATTAAAAAGTATGCTACTTCCTCCAGTGGCGATACAGCAGATGTTATTGAGCGCCCCAATGGAGGTATGTCAGTTGTCTTAGCAGATGGCCAGAGCTCAGGAAAAGGAGCAAAGTGGGTTTCCAGCCTGGTAGTCAGGAAGGTAATCCAGTTCCTTGCGGATGGCGTGAGAGATGGAGCTGCCGCACGAGCAGCATCCGATGCTCTGTTTACAGAACGTGGAGGCCGGGTTTCTGCCACATTAAATATTCTTTCTGCAGATCTGCAAACTGGCACGCTGGTAATAACTCGAAACAATCCTGCTCCAATTGTTATTTCTTATGATGATCAAATCAAGATGCTTGAGGAAGAATCTGATGTGGTAGGTTTAAGGCGTGATACCCGACCAATGATTTCTGAACTGCCTCTTGAACCTGGATTAACTGTGGTCGTTTTTACTGATGGATTAGTCCATGCTGGATCTTATTTTGGAGATTCTATGGATATTTGCACCTCAGTCAAAGTTGAGCTGGAGGGAGAGAATCCATCCCCGGTGAAAATAGCGGATTCTCTTATCAATCATGCTTTAAAGCTTGACCGTGGTATGCCCCGGGACGATATTAGCATTGTAGTAATGAGGGTAATAAATCGCGGCACCGATATGATCCGCCGTATGTCAGTTCAGCTTCCTGTCAACTCTATTGGAAAATGACATCAATATAGATGCTGTACTTGGTATTGTCGGTCCTTGTGCATCAGGAAAGACTACTCTGGTGGCATCTTTACGGGCGTTGAATTATCAAGTTAGACATATTGCCCAGGAACATTCCTATGTGCAGGATATGTGGAAGCAAATCAACAACCCTGATCGATTGATTTACCTGGATGTTTCCTTCGAAATTTCCATCCGCAGAACTGGTACTTCCTGGACCAACGCTATTTTTGATAAACAAGTTAAACGATTGGAACATGCCCGTGAGCATGCTGATCTTTATATAGACACTGATGATCTGACACCTCAACAGGTGTTGAATTTAGTACTGGATCATATATAATGGAATCCCCAAGTAAGGAAAACTCTTATGAGTGAAAAACAAAATTCATTTATGGTGGATGATAAAAATAATGGTAAGAGTATAGTAGAAAAGAGCCGGGATTTAGAAGAGTTGAAGAACACTTTCGTTGCCCTGGTTAGCCACGAGCTCAGGACACCATTAAACCTGATAGTAGGTTATCTGGATTTATCGTTAGAAGAGATCGAAAGAAATCCCAAAAAAGCAAAAGAATATCTTAATATTGTAGGCTCAAATACCAGTAAAATGACGCGGATCGTTCAGGAACTAACAGATTTTGCTCACCTTCAATTGGGCAAAGAAATTGCTTATCTGGATCCTATTCCTATCGAAGATGCATTTTTCCAAACATATGATTTGCTGAAACCAAATTTACAGCGAAAGAACATCAAACTGGTAACAGATTTTCCTGATGATGTGAAAGAGATGCGTTATGATGGTGAGAGTTTAATCATACTTTTCAGGAATTTATTATCAAACGCAGCAAAATTTTCCCCGGAGAATAGCAAGGTTCTGATAGTTGGTAAGATTCTTGCCTCTACGTTATCGCTTACTTTTAAGGACTGGGCAAGCCCGATTCCGCAAGATAAATCTGAAACAATATTTGAAGATTTTCGACAGTTAGAAAATCACCTGACCCGGCGTTATGAAGGCATGGGTTTAGGCTTGGCGGTAGCGAGACGAACCGCCCGTTTTCTTGGAGGCAATATTCACTTGACTGTCAGAAAAGACGGAAATACTTTTGAAATTCTACTGCCAGTTGAGGAAACTGAATAGTTTAAAACAAAAACTCCCCGCCGGGGAGTTTTTGTTATTTTTAACCTACTTTACTGGGCTTCATTAACAACTTCAAGGAATTGATCCAACACTGTTCGCAACATTGGTTCAGGTAAGGCTCCAACTTGCTGGTGGACAACTTTTCCGTCTGACATAAATAACATTGTTGGTATACCCTGCACCCCAAATTTATTGGCCCATTCTGAATGTTCGTCGGTATTTATCTTTGCTACAATAACTTTACCAGCGAATTCCTTGGCTATTTTGTCAAGGATCGGCCCAACCATTTTACAGGGACCGCACCAGGGTGCCCAAAAATCAACAATAATAGGTAATTCAGAGCCCACAACAGTTGTTTCAAAGGCTTCATCGGTTACATTAATTGGTTCGTTTAACATAATATCTCCTAAAAATCAAATTGATCTAGAACTTTACGAGCAAATCCAACTTTATCACACCGGAATAAATAGTCCAGTGTTTCATCTGCATATTAACATGATTCTAATTCAAGATATTCCAGGTGGAGAGCAGGGATTAGATACCCCTAAACCACTTCCACTATACCGAGTATAATAGTGGCCATGGATTTAAAATTTTCGACAGACCAGGTAGATTCCTATCAAATCAATACTCCAGTATATCAGGGTCCACTCGACCTATTATTACAGCTGATTGAGAACGCAGAACTGGACATCACATCACTTGCATTATCCCAAATAACTGAACAATATTTGAAACACTTGAAAAAATTGCAAGAGCTCCCCCCTGATGAAATTTCTGCGTTTTTGGTTATAGCCGCGAAACTGATCCAAATCAAATCCGAGGCGCTGCTTCCTCAGCAGACCACATCGCGTGAAGATGAATTGGATCTTGGAAACGAGCTCGCTCGCCAGCTAATCGCTTATAAAAGATACAAAGAAATTGCTGATCTGCTTGCAGGAAGAAAAGACCTGGGATATCAATCTTTTATCAGGCTCTCCCCTACCAACATTTCCATCAAAGAAAATTTGGATCTAGAAGGATTTGGAGTTAATGAACTCTTCGTACTGGCAAGCAGTGTTTTACAGAAAGATATCGAACGGCAGTCTATTAGTACGGTTGTTGAACGTCCAAAAATTACCATAAAAGACAAAATCAACCATATTTCAGACCAATTTTCAACATCCGATGAATTGACATTCCATGATTTGCTGGGTAAAAATTATTCCAGATCGGATATTGTCATATCTTTTCTTGCCATTTTAGAACTAATAAAAGGAAATTTCATAAAAGTTCTACAGACAGATATATTTGAAAAAATTAAAATAGTAAGAATAAAAGAAGTTTCGGAAATGAAGGAGTTTGCATTTAAGAACTTGGAATTATAGGAAAAAGTAAGGATTTGCCTATACGCAATTTTAATTTTCATTAATTTTTATCCTGTATCAACTAAAACGTAATACTATATAAGACAATGGAATTCCCCCCTGACAAGGCCAAAGCTCATTCAACTTTTCCCCTAACCTTCCAGGCCCTTACCCGGTCATCTCTAACGCCTGAATTCAATTATTCTGATGCTCTGAACGCCAGGATTATCAACGCCCGTCTCCGGTCTTCTAAGAATAGTTTCAGTCCAGCTGAGTTCACTGCAATTGGCTTCATAGGAAGATCCTTCTTGCGCTTAATCGAAAACTACCATAAAACAAGCCACCCTTCTCTTTATCTAGATCTGGACGCTTTTCTGATTGGGCTGTCGGAACCTTCTACTGCTAATAGATTCCTTGATAATTTCCTCAAAATTTATCCAACCTCTTTAAGCTACTATTCACCAGATCTAGTTTCCAGCTATTTCTTTCCTGATAAGAATACTTCGCAAAATCGATATTCCCTGTATAAATCTCTCTTATTAATTTATTCTGCAGGTAACAATCCTTCACTTAGAAAATACGATTACATATTTACAAATCCAACTTTTATCAGCTCGCCTGATTACCAAACTATCTTTAAAGCTTTAGAGAATTTTTTCAGTAAACAGCCATCCTACGACAAATCAGGTTTTACCCTTCTGGACCTTTTGGCAGCTCCGTCAAGAGCGCATCCGGATTCCCTGGAAGATCAACTAAACTACATCAGGTTAAATTGGTCAGGTTTCCTAGACCTCTCATTCATCACTGAACTGCTTAGATCTCTTGACTTATTTCAAGAGGAAAACAAATCTTCTCCTTCAAACACTGGCCCCGTTGAGGATCCCCTTGCTTACTCTAAATCCACTTATTTAACTGGGCATGACCAAGTCCGGTTCAGTCCAGATCAAGACTGGATGCCAAATCTGATCTTGATTGCCAAAAATATATTTGTGTGGTTGGACCAGCTTTCTACCAAATATCACAAATCAATTTATCGGCTTGATCAAATCCCCGATGAAGAATTAGCCTTGTTATCAACCTGGGGTATAACTGGCCTATGGCTAATCGGTCTCTGGGAAAGAAGTTCTGCTTCTCAAAAAATAAAACAGATCTGCGGAAATTTTGATGCCGTATCCTCAGCTTATTCCCTGTATGATTATTCTATCGCCGATGCGCTCGGGGGCGAATCTGCCTATCAGAACCTCTCTGAAAGAGCGTTATTCCACAATATACGGCTTGCTGCGGACATGGTGCCAAATCATATGGGGATTTATTCCAGTTGGGTAATTGATCATCCAGATCGTTTTTTATCACTTGCCAAATCCCCCTTCCCTAACTATGTTTTTTCTGGTCCTAATCTTTCAGAGGATCCCGGGGTAGGAATCTACATAGATAACCATTATTACAACGAGACCGACGCTGCAATTGTATTCAAAAGGGTAGATCATCACACTGGCTCTGAAAGATATATTTATCATGGAAACGATGGAACTGTTATGCCCTGGAATGATACAGCCCAGCTTGATTTTCTCAATGCTGATACAAGGGAAGCAGTTATTCAGTCTATCCTTCAAGTTGCCAAAAGGTTTTCTATTATTCGTTTTGATGCTGCCATGACCCTTGCGAAAAAACATTACCAAAGATTATGGTTCCCAGAACCGGGGTCTGGAGGGGCAATTCCCACTCGATCAGATCATGGGCTGTCGCAAGAACAGTTCGATCTTGCGATGCCCGCTGAGTTTTGGCAGGAAGTTGTGGACCGTGTTGCTGAAGAAGCTCCTGATACGCTGCTATTAGCTGAAGCTTTCTGGAAAATGGAAAGTTATTTTGTCAGATCGTTAGGTATGCACCGGGTCTATAATAGCGCTTTTATGCATATGCTCCGTGACGAGGATAATCAGAAATATCGTGACCTGATCATCAAAACTCTAGAGTTCGATCCCCAAATACTGAAGCGTTATGTGAATTTTATGAATAATCCAGACGAGGAAACTGCCGTGGTTCAATACGGTTCTGATGGAAAATATTTTGGCACTTGCGTTCTAATGTCGACTATGCCGGGACTGCCAATGTTTGGTCACGGCCAGATTGAAGGTCATTCCGAAAAATACGGCATGGAATATCGGCGGGCATATCGTGCTGAAAAACCAGATCAGGTATTGATCAACCGACACGTTAAAGAAATATTTCCCCTACTCAAGAAAAGGTATTTATTTTCAGAAGTTGAAAATTTCTGTTTTTTCGACGTTGTCTCACCCAGCGGGAAAGTAAACGAAAATGTTTTTGCATATTCGAACCGGAGAGGGTCAGAAAGCGCATTAATTATTTACCATAATAAAGGGACTGATGCTGAAGGGATAATTCATTATTCAACCCCAATAAATGGAGACTCGATCTCGCTTCTTGATGCCCTAGGACTTATGAATATTGAGGCAGATTATCTTTTGTTCAGAGAACACATATCCGGGCTTGAATACATTCGGCCGATCGATGAACTTACTTCCAGTGGATGGGAAATATCTCTCGGATCCTACCAATACCAGGTTTTCCTTGACTTTAAATTGGCCTCTTCAAATGAATATTCGTATCAACAACTATATGAATCTCTAAAAGGCTCTGGTACTGATAATCTCCAGGACGATTTACTGGAGATTAGGTACGATTCCTTACTCACAACCATTGTTGAATTGATTAGAGTGTACCCGTATGAAACGGACCTCTCCCTCAAACTATCTGAATTTCCAAAAAGTGTTGCGGATTCACTTAAACATCTGGTGAATTCTATTAATAATGAATTATTTAAGATTTACCCTGATGTTTCAAAGTGGAAAATCGAATCCATATTGGATCAATTTATCAAATTTCATAATCTCAATATAGGGGATGCGCCATTGAATAAATCCTTGACGGTAGATCTCTTGTTCTATGTATTATTTAATGATTGCTATGGAGAAGTTCCGGAGGAATTTTTACAAACATTGGCAAGGATATTTGATAGAAGATTAAATAAAACATTCCCCGATATTTCGCCGTCTACATGGGACAAATTCAATGTTCTTCGAGAAATCAAAGCAAATCTTAGCTCCCTGTCGCCTAACCCTGTTTCATTAACTAATTTTTGGTTCAACAATCAAGCTGCATCTGATTTCATGTCGGTTCACCAATATAAGGATCAATCATGGTTTAATAAGGAAGCTTTCGAAGATCTAGTTGATTTAACAATGACTTTGATGCTTATGAATCGTCGGTCCTTGTCAAAATCAAACAAAAGAACAAATTTATCGTTTGAAAGTAATTTGTGTGAGGTCAGGCAAATAATCCTCGATCTGCTTCCCAAGTCGAATTATCTTGTCGATTCATTTATAAACTTAGCTGAAGCTTTCGGTAAAGACTGAGACATTCATGATCCTAAATCCATCTCAAATCTCGATTATTGAGTCAGAATTAAATACTTCAATTAGTTTATCCGGTCCAGCCGGCAGCGGGAAAACGACAGCCGGAATTGGACGGTTAAAATACCTCGCCCAACAGAAAGCTTCCGGTAGAGAAATTCTGCTGTTTTTCCCTCAGAGGAACCTTGGTTCCCCGTACCAAGAATCCATTACATCTCTTGAATTCCCCGGCAACAGTCTTCCTGTGTCTGTAACCTATGGTGGCCTGGCACGCAGAAATATTGATCTTTTTTGGCCTCAATTGATGGAAGAATTTCCGTATTTTTCGTTACACACACCTCCTATTTTTTTAACCCTTGAATCGACCCTGTATTTCCTGTCCAGAATTGTTGAGCCCCTCATTCTTGAACAAGGTTTGTTTTCATCAGTTACTATTCAGCGTAACAGGCTTTACAGCCAGATTCTAGATAACCTCAATAAAGCTGCAGTAAATGGTTTTCCGCATACTGATATTTCAGAAAAATTAAAATCCTCCTGGATAGGTGACTCAGTTCAAGAGAAAATATTTGACGATGCTCAATTATCAGCTAATTTATTCAGGGAATATTGTTTAGAAAATAATCTGCTTGATTTTTCTCTGCAGGTTGAGTTATTTACATTGATGTTATCTGAAAGTTCCCTGGTGAAGTCGCATATCCAGAAACAATTTTCACATCTAATTTACGATAATATCGAAGAAGACGTCCCAGTCGCACATGACTTTGTTAAGTTTCTGCTTCCAAGCTTAGATTCTGCTTTGTTGATCACTGATAAGGATGCAGGTTTTCGTCACTTTCTCGGTGCATCACCGGAGAGCGCCAGAAAGCTGGTAGATTTATGTCAAATCAAAACTGAATTTTCTAAAATTCTCACTTCGCCTAATGAACTTTTAGATTTTAACAATCACCTTCAATCTGCATTGAACCAAAGGAGTCTCTCAAAACCCGAAATCATTGGAGATATTCAAAAATATGTAACCATAACATATCAACCTTATCTTCCTCAAATGGCAGGCTGGGTAGCTGGTCAAATTAGTACGCTTCTTGAAAATGGTACTTCTCCAGATGAAATAGTTGTCCTGGCACCATTCTTAAGCGATTCTCTCCGCTTTTTATTGACTACAGAACTTCAAAAACGATCAATTTCTGTCTCTACTCATAGACCATCCCGAGCTCTTCGAGATGAGCCAACCACTCATTGCCTGCTTACTTTAGCAACTTTAGCTCACCCAGAATGGAAAATACTGCCTTCTGTGCATGAACTGGCGCTCTGTTTAATGCAGGTCTTTGGAGATTTGGATTTGACAAGAGCTTTTATTTTATCCAAACAGGCACTTTCGAACAGGGAGCCTACAGATCCAATCTGTGATTTCGATTCCATGCCAGGTGAAATCCAAGAAAGGATTACTTTCTTTGCAGGCAAAAAATACCAAATTATCAAGGCTTGGTTAGATGATTATCAAAGTGAACCTGTTTTGCCCTTGGATCATTTTCTAATCAGAATCTTCGGGGAGCTGCTCTCTCAACCTGGATATGGTTTTCATAATGATTTTTCCAAATCAGAGATAACCGATCGGGTGATTGACTCGATTAGAAAATTCCGTCAATCTGCCGGTCTTGTATTTGAACTTGACAATCTGGGTCTTGGAGCTGAATATTATAAAATGGTAAAAACCGGGGTCCTGGCAAATCAATATCTCCGTTCTTGGACAAAACGACCATCCGACCACGTGCATTTAGCCCCAGCTTACACATTCCTTTTAAGCAATTATCCTGTTGAATACCAATTTTGGCTTGACGTCGGTTCTCGGGGTTGGTACGAAAGAATTTACCAACCCCTTACTAATCCTCATGTTCTTCAGCGTTACTGGGATCCCGAAAGTGTCTGGAGAGATTCTGAAGAACACTCCCAAAATATAAAAAGCCTGGCTAATCTTACTACTGGCTTAATAAGGCGCTGCAAGAATGGCATTTTCTTCTGCATAACTGATACTGACGAAAGAGGATTTGAACAGAATGGTTTATTGATCCAGGCTCTTAACAGGGTGATAATGGCATCCACACCCGGTCCTGGAAATTCCAAATTATTAGTATGAATTATCAATATTCACCCCGCCCCGCTCAAAAAAATATTCTTTCCTATCGGCAAGGCAGGATGGGAGTATCTGCCGTGCCTGGCAGTGGAAAAACGTGGACACTATCCTTATTAGCAGCCGAAATCATCAAGGAAGGGCTCTTGACTTCCAACCAAGAGGTTTTAATTGTTACTCTGGTGAATACAGCTGTAAATAATTTTTCAACCAGAATTAGTAGTATTTTAGAAACCTTCAATCTTATCCCTTCCCTCGGTTATCGGGTGAGAACACTACACGGTCTCGCTCACGATATTGTAAAAGAGCGGCCGGATCTTGCTGGGTTAGATTCTAGTTTTCAAATAATTGATGACCGTGAAGCAGAAAGGATTCGAAACGAGGCAATATATTCCTGGTTACGGAATAATTCACAGCAGATTGATTCTTATCTAATTGATAATCTCAATTCAAATAAAAAAGAATCTCTTTACCAAAAACAAATACCACTACTTCTTGACCAAACCGCTCTGCAGTTCATTAGATCTGCTAAAAATCTTCAGATGACGCCTCTTGACCTTGAAAAGTACCTTGAACCGCAAAAAGGTACATTTCCGTTGGCTGAGATGGGCATAGAAATTTATCGGGTTTACCAGCGAAGCTTAGAATATCGCGGAGCTGTTGATTTTGACGATTTGATTAATCATTCCCATAAAATCCTGGTTCAAGACAATTCGCTGCTTATCAGGCTGCAGGAAAAATGGCCGTATGTCTTAGAAGATGAAGCGCAGGACAGCAGCATGATGCAGCAGAAAATATTGACACTTCTAACCAATGCCCCTGCTCGAAACAACTGGGTTCGAGTAGGAGATCCAAATCAGGCAATTTACGAATCGTTCACTACGGCCGATCCCAAATTACTTATTGAATTCATAGAAAATGCAGATCAGAATTATATTCTTCCAAATTCGGGTCGAAGTACAGAAACGATAATTGGCTTAGCCAATTATCTAGTCAATTGGACTATCCAACACCATCCCATACCTGAGATTAGAAATGCCTTATATCCTAATCTGATCCAACCAGCACCTGCAGGAGATCATCAAGAGAACCCCACCAGTAAACCCGATCAAGTTCATCTATACGAACAGTCGTTATCCCCTCATCAAGAAGTTAAGCTAATCGCATCATCTGCTGCTAAATGGCTTGATTCACATCCCGACGAAACAGCTGCAATACTAGCCCCCAGAAATGAGCGTGGGAAAAAAATATCAGCATTTCTGCGGTCGGAATTTAATATTGAACCAATAGAGTTATTGAACACAACGTTGGCAACAAGAAAAACTACTGGTGCGTTAGTGATTATCCTCTCTTACCTGGTTGATCCAGGATCTTCTAAGAAACTTTCTTCAGTATTTAAAGTTTGGTTAAGAGATCTTCAAACCGATCCTCTTGCCTGGAAAAAAGTTGAGGCCGAAGCTAAGTTAATTGCCTCTATAAAGAAACCTGAATTGTTTATCTCGCCCGATCCTGGACCAGACTGGTTAGGGTCTCTGCAGGATCAGAGCGATGATACCATCAGTCGTTTTATTGAATTTACGAATATTATCCAAAGATGGCAGCAGGCTGTGCTCCTGCCTATCGACCAAGTGATACTTACACTCGCGAATGATATCTTTTCTACTCCAGAAGAGCTATCTTTATCCCATCGATTAGCGAATTACGAAAAAAATCTTGTTACACAACATCCTGATTGGAAACTGCCAGCCTTATTGGATGAATTGAAAGCTTTGGCAAGAAATGAGCGTAGATTCTTTCCTGGTGCTGAAAACCCCCAATTCAACCCTGATGATCATAAGGGAAAAATTGTGGTCACTACTGCACATAAAGCAAAAGGACTGGAATGGGATCGGGTTTATTTAATGTCTGCAAACAACTATAATTTCCCATCAGGTTCAGATAAGGATATATATATTGCTGAAAAATGGTTCATTCGTGATAATTTGAATATTCCCGCAGAATCCCTATCGCAATTATCTGCAATCATTCCTGATCAAGCCTTGAAATACGTTGAAGGTTCAGCCTCCCTGGACGCAAGATTTGAATATATTCGAGAGCGCATCAGGTTAATTTATGTTTCGATAACCAGAGCTAAAAAGGAGCTTATAATTACTTGGAATTCTGGGCGGACTGGAAGTTCAACGCCTGCTTTAGTTCTAAAAACTTTAATTAACTATAAAAAAGAACAGGACTTTTAAATCGGTCTATCAATATCTAATTCAAATGGATAACGAAACAATATTTCTTCAACTCAACCAAAGCAACCTGCAGGATTATCTGGACTGTCCCAGACGGTTTGAGTTAAACGTACTAAAAGGAAAATCCTGGCCTGCAGCTACGACCCGCCCATTGTCTGCTATCGAACATTCAATTCATCAGGGAAATCACTTTCACAAGATTTGCCAGCAATATTTTACAGGAATTTCGCCTTCCCTGATCAGGAAATCTCTTAACGATCCTGATTTGGTGGAGATGTGGGATGCATTTTTACCCTACGCGAATTCAATTAAAGGTAATCAAATATATTTTGAGCAATTGTTGCATATTCCATTTAAAAACCACAGGCTTCTTGCTAAGTTTGATCTAATTGTCCGTTTTCCAGAGAAATACCTGATCATTGATTGGAAAACCTCTCCTAAGAAACCTCCCCTGCCAGTTCAAAGCGACAGAGTTCAAACTTACCTCTATCCCTATATCTTCACAATTGCGGGAGCTGATTTGTTTAATACAGACCTCATTGATCCCAACGCAGTTAATTTGAGTTATTGGTATCCCCTGAGTTCTGAACCTGAAATGTCTTTTAGCTATTCGTTTGAAGAACATAGTGAAGTTCAAATCAAACTAGATGACATCATTAATAAAATTGATATAAGTCGTTCAACTAAGACAGATTTTCCATTGACGGCGGATTTATCAAAGTGCCAGTTCTGTTCATACAGATCTCTGTGCGATCGAGGCTCCCAGGCTGGTGAATTTGAATTGTTTTCCGATTTAGACGAAATTGACGAGAATGATTTTCAGATAGATATTGAAAATGTTACAGAATTAGAGTTTTAGATTTAAAGGCAAAGTAATGCCTATGCGCAATTTGAAACAAGAGTGGGTTTTTCAAGATCTAGCTGCAATTCCAGGAAATTTTCAATCTGAAATTGGCGGATATTCTATCGTTTCTCAGACGCTCTTCCGGAGAGGGCAAACCACCCTGGATGATGCCCGTGGTTTTCTCAACCCTGATTTTTACCAACCAGCTCCTCCATCAGAATTACCAGGTTTAATTAAAGCCGTTGAACGAATTCTAATCGAACTTTCCTCCCCCCGGCCTATATTGATCTGGGGCGATTTCGACGTTGACGGTCAAACTTCAACAACTCTATTAGTGTCTGCTTTATCAGATCTCGGAGCCGAAGTCTTTCACTATATCCCCAACAGAGCCACAGAATCTCATGGATTATCTGTGGATTCTCTTGCGCGGATAATTGATCTCTCTCGGCCCGGCTTAATCATTACCTGCGATACTGGTATAGATGCTATTGAACCAGTAATTTATGCCAATTCCAAGAATATTGACGTGATCATTACTGATCATCATCAGCTGCCCACCCAAATGCCTGATGCGTTTTCCATTATCAATCCCGCTTCCCTCGATTCAGACCATCCTCTCTCATCTCTTCCCGGCGTTGGGGTTGCTTACAAACTCATCGAAGAAATCTTTTCCAGATTTGATAAAGATCCTACTAGTTACCTGGATCTTGTAGCCTTGGGAATAGTTGCAGATATGGCTCATCTCAGCCGAGATACTCGTTATCTCCTCCAAAAAGGCTTGTCAATTCTGCGCAAAACAACAAGACCTGGGCTACTCTTGTTATTCGAAAACGCAAATTTAAATACTGAAGACATTGCAGAGGATCAGATTGGATTCGCAATTGGTCCAAGGTTAAACGCTCTTGGCAGACTGTCTGATGCCAATTCCTGTGTTGATTTCTTTTCAAAAACTGACCCCATTGATGTCCTTGAACTAGCAACTCAACTGGAAATATTAAATACCCAGCGCCAGGAACTTACAGAAAGAATTTTCAACGAAACGAAAGAAATGATCGCGACTTATCCTGAGCTAGATGAGGACTTTCCGATCTTGGTCCTTCAAGGTCCAACTGGTTGGAATCCAGGCGTGATTGGCATTGTTGCCAGCAGGCTTGTTGAAAGATATCATAAACCAGTTATTATCTTATCCAGGGAAGGAAGCGTTGCCCGGGGATCAGCCCGGTCGGTTCAAGGAATTGGAATTTCCGAGTTAATCAGCCTTGCCAGTTCGCTTCTGACTTCTCACGGTGGCCATCCAATGGCAGCCGGAGTTTCTCTGCCTCTCGAAAATGTTCCTCAATTCAGGAGAGAACTGGCAAAAAATTACCACTTATTATACGGAGATGTTCCCCCTGCTCCAGAAGTAGATATAGACATTGAAATGCCCTTCCAATTATTAACCACCGATTTTGTGGCAGATATTAAACGATTATCTCCTTTTGGAGCAGGTAACCCCAGACTACTTTTTGCAACCCGAAATATTACTACGATTTCTGATAAGACAATTGGCAGGAAAAGAAATCACCGTAAATTATTGTTAGCAGATAGCTCGGGTACAAAACAAGAATTCCTTTGGTGGAACAGCATTGACATAGCGCTACCCAGTGGCCATTATGATATCGCCTATTCTCTAGATTTATCCTCTTATCGAAATCAGCTCCAAACGCAAGCTACGATCCAGCATTATAGACAATCAGTCCAGTCTCCTGTCCATATTTTTAAATCACAAAAAATATATCTAGTTGATATGCGCACAAACGAAAATCCTCAAAATGATTTATCTTCCATTATTGAAAATGAAACTAATGCAGTTATCTGGTCAGAATATTTGCACCCGGTTGGTTTTCAAACTTATCCAAGATTATCAATTAAACCAGCTGACACTCTAATTATTTGGACTACACCACCCAGTTTGGAAATATTTAACCAATTGATTGACCAAGTTTCTCCCAAGAAATTGATACTAATCTCTCAGAATCCTGGTATTAACACTCAGGAAGATTTCCTGACGGCTTTACTTGGATTATTAAAATATTTGTCCAATTCGGAAAATTCTTATCATTCTGATGTCTTTGCTCAACGAATATCACAAACTCCCTCAGTTATCGAAACCGGTCTTGATTGGTTGCATTTCCATGGCGACTATGACCTTTCAGACTTTCGGACTGATTTCCGTTTAAAACCTGGTCCAAAATCTCCCCTTCCTGAATTTAATAAAATCAATAAAAAACTAAAACTAATGCAGCATGAAATTCGTGCATATCGGGCGTATTTTCAGTCTGCAGACATTCATTCAATCCTATAATTATGAATTTCGATAAAATAATCAACCGGCGATTATCCGATAGTATAAAATGGAATAGAGAAGATGAAGATGTTCTTCCTCTCTGGGTTGCTGATATGGATTTTCTTGTACCAGAGCCAGTTTTAAACGCACTTCAGAAGCGAATATCCCATGGAATATTTGGATATTCAAAAACTCATGCATCAACCAAATTAGCGATCCAGGCCTGGATGTCGGATCGTCACGATTGGTTAGTTGCCACTGATGATATCCTTGTTGTTCCGGGAGTAGTACAAGGTTTTAATATAGCTGCAGCAGCCCTTACTAATCCCGGTGACAGTGTCCTCTTTCAAACTCCTGCCTATCATCCATTCTTTGATGTAGCTCGGAATTCCCATTTAAATCAAAGAATACACAGCTTATCTAAAGATGATGACGGATATTACACAATAAACACAGACAAATTCAGAGACGCTGTATCTCCCCAAACCCGCATTTTCATGCTCTGTAATCCCCATAATCCAACTGGAAGAGTTTTTAGTGAGAAAGAATTAACCAAAATGGCAGACATATGTTTGCAGGAAAATATTATTATCTGTTCTGATGAAATTCATAGCGATCTTATTTTTCAGGGCTCCAAACATATTCCCATTGCATCCCTTTCTAGTGATATTTCTCAAAATACTATCACTTTAATTTCAGCCAGCAAAACATTCAATCTGGCAGGATTGAAATCATCAGCAGTTATTATTACCAATCCTGAATTAAGAAATCAGTTTCAAGCGAAACTCAGGGGAGTTTCAGGATCTGTAAATTTATTGGCCGAGACAGCAATGGCAGCCGCTTATTCTCATGGAAAAGATTGGTTGGACGAGCTTCTCCAATACCTGGAAATAAATAGGGATATTCTGGTCGATTATGTATCCGATGAGCTTCCAGGAATTAACATCAATACTCCTCAGGGTACGTTTTTAGGTTGGTTAGACTGCACAGAATCCGGATTGGAAAATCCAGCGGATCATTTCTTGACTAAAGGTCGGGTGGCCTTGAATTCCGGGGAATGGTTTGGCAATGAATTCGACAAATATGCCAGGATAAACTATGGCTGCCCTAGAGAAATATTATTGTCAGCATTAGACCGTATCAAAAAGTCCCTTTAATATTCTTCGTTGTATTATCCTCAATCCGGTGTAGTAAAATTTCTGAATGGTATCTCTATCCGATCAATTAAAAGAATTGGGTGTTCAAGTAGGAACATCCAATATGCCAAAACCCCAAAAACAAAAATCAAATAGGAGTTTAGTTGATGTGTTTAATGGCTCCTGGGAAGAGACCCACCACGGCGATTGTTTTGTAGTCAGAAAATCTATACCACTGAATCAAAAACATGGTTCAGTTTCGTTGACCAATTTTTCAGATCTTTCTGTGTTCTCAGGTATTCCCGGGTTAGATGGAATTACCAAAATTTCGAAGGAGAACATCTTATTTATCGACACAGAAACAACTGGTTTGTCTGGCGGTGCAGGAACTTACGTTTTTTTAATCGGGGCTGCTAAATACAATAAAGATGGAATACACTTCGCCCAGTTTTTCCTTCAGGATCCTGCCAATGAATCGTCCCAATTAAGCGCTCTGGAGGATTTTGCCTCTTCCTTAGATTTAATTGTTTCATATAATGGAAAATCATTTGACCTGCCGCGAATTAAAACCCGCTACTCTTTTCATGGAAGGCAATCACCCTTCGATGATATGCGCCATATCGATTTAATTCATATCGCTAGGCGTATATGGAAAAGACACCTGCCGAGTTGTACGCTGGGAGATCTTGAACATCATATTCTTGGATTAAATAGATCTTCTCTGGATATCCCTGGCTGGCAGGTATCAGAAAAATTCTTTGAATATTTACAAACAGGAGATCCTGAATCGCTTGAAAGAGTTTTCTACCACAATGAAATTGATGTCATTTCCCTGGTCAGCTTACTCAACTATATTACAGAGCGTTTAACATATCCAATTTCACCCCCTTATCAAGAGCGGCATGACTTGATATCAATCGGCGAATATCTGATCCATATACAACAAGAACAACATGCAATTTCTGTCCTTAACCAGGCTCTGATCAACAAAGATATTCCAAACGATTTAAGGATCTCTGGTTTACTCAGCCTCGCTCATATTTACAAGCGTTCAGAAAATATTGATCTTGCCATACCACTTTGGGAAGAGTGCGCAGATCTAAAAGATCCCCGGCCGCACATTGAGCTCGCAAAATATTACGAACATAATAAATCTGATTTTCAGGAAGCTATCCACTGGACGTTAACAGCTATTGAGATATACCAGACGAGTGCAACCGAACTTCAAACATCAATTTCTATCGCGGAAGCAGAGCATCGCCTTGCCAGGTTAAAACGGAAATCAGATAAATAGAATTGATATTCTTTATTCAATCTCGTAAGATAACCTGATTTATAATGCATAATTATTTTTCATCCAGCGCCATTAAACCAGGAAGAGGCTCCCCTTCAAGCATTTGCAGCGAAGCTCCTCCGCCAGTAGATACGTGAGTGATCTGATCTCTTAATCCTGCCTGTGCAATTGCTGCAGCTGAATCTCCCCCACCAACGATGCTGACAGCGCCGCTGTCAGCTAAAAGCCTGGCCAGCTTGAAGGTGCCTTTTGCAAATGCAGGAAATTCAAAGACACCCATTGGCCCGTTCCAGACAACTGTCTTACTCATGTTAATTATTTTTCCAAATTCTTGCAGGGAGTTTTCGCCCAGATCCATGATCCTCCATCCTTCAGGAACGTCATTCATCTGCATTTCTCTATATTCAGCATTCGATTCAAAACAATTTGCGATAATAACATCACTTGGCAATAATAATTTTCCTCCCGCTTTGGATAATATTTCTCCTGCAATTTTTATGGAGTCTTTTTCTACCAGTGAATCTCCCAATCTAAATCCTTGAGCAGCAAAAAATGTATTTGCCATACCCCCACCAATTAATATCCAGTCAACTTTGTCTATCATATTTTTTATGACAGCTATTTTTCCACTAACTTTGGCACCCCCTAGAATAGCTGTGAAAGGTCTGTCTGGATTTGAGATTGCTTTATCCAGATAAATAATTTCTTTTTCCAGGAGAAACCCAGCTACAGATGGTAAATGATCAGCAACTCCAACATTTGATGCATGTGCTCTATGGGCTGTTCCAAAAGCATCGTTGATGAAAATATCAGCCAAGGATGCCAATTTTTTGCCCATGTCAGGATCGTTATTTTTTTCACCTGCATAAAAACGAGTATTCTCCAGCAGCAATATATCCCCCGTCTTTAAAGCAGCCGCAGCGTTTACAACTTCTTGTCCAAGGCAATCATTAACAAAATAAACATTCGCGTCAATTACATTATCCAAATATTCTGCAACTGGAGCAAGCGATAGATCCTTATTAAATTTACCTCCTGGCCTCCCAAGATGGGAGGTCAGGATAACCGCTGCCTTATTTTTTATAAGATAGTTAATAGTTGGTAAAGCCGCTTGTATCCGTGTGCCATCAGTAATTATTTTGCCATTCATTGGAACATTAAAATCCACTCTAACTAAAACGGTTTTACCGCTTACATTAATGTCCCGAATTGTCTTCTTGTTAAGCATACGTGTCTCCAAAATAAAAAAAGGCGCCCCTTGATCAATACAAAGGGCGCCTTCGTATACAGATGCTTAAAGATCTTTAGCAATTAAAGCAGCCATATCAACTGTTCTTGAAGAATATCCCCACTCATTATCATACCAGCTGACAACTTTGACCATATTTCCGCCAAGGACCTTTGTTAAATCAGAGTCAATAATGGAAGAAAGGGGATTGCCCTTGAAGTCCATGGAAACCAGAAGTTCTTCGGTATACCCCATGATGCCCCTTAACTCACCATCCGCAGCATCTTTTAGGGCTTTATTTACCTGATCAATACTGACCTCTTTTTCCAGTTCGATGACCATGTCTACAACAGATACAGTAGGCGTTGGCACCCTAAATGCGAAACCATCAAATTTTCCTTTCATCTCAGGGATCACTTTTGCTAAAGCTGTAGCTGCCCCAGTAGTTGTGGGAATAATATTTAGAGCCGCTGCCCGAGCTCTGCGCGGGTTGCTATGAGCAAGGTCAAGAATTCGCTGAGTTGTTGTATAAGAGTGAATTGTGGTCATCAATCCTTTGACGATCCCAAATTTTTCATGCAGTATTTTTACAGGTGGAGCCAGACAGTTGGTAGTGCAGGATGCATTGGAAATTATGTGATGTTTCTCGGGATCATATAGATGACCATTTACGCCAAGGACAACTGTTAAATCTTCTCCTTTGGCCGGTGCTGATATAATAACTTTTTTCGCACCTGCTTTTAAGTGAGATTGGGGGCCAGGTTCTTTGCTGGTGTCTTTGAAAACACCAGTGGATTCTATAACAATATCAACTCCAAGATCTTTCCATGGTAAATTGCCGGGGTCTCGCTCCGCAAATACTTTAATCTCATCACCATCTACAACCAGATTGCCGTTAATAACTTCTACAGAACCGGGATATATCCCGTAATTAGAGTCGTATTTAAAGAGTCTTGCATTGTCTTCAGCAGCATAAAGATCATTAATCGCTACAACGTCGAATTGTTCGCCATGATATTTTTTAATTGCTTTTAGAACTTGCCGTCCTATTCTTCCAAATCCATTAATTCCGATTTTTGTTTTCATTATTCCTCCTTAATATTTTATACTTATTTACTTTTTGACGCTTGTTTTAATTGACTTAATTTATTCCATAGTTAACGGGCCAGTCCTCTCGTGGAATAAATCGATAATAACTCTGGTTACTTTATCTGGATCATGTCGCCAGGGGTGTTCTTCATCAATCAAATCATTTTTGTATACAGCATATTTTTTTTGTAACTGGTCTTCTACATGAACACCTTCAACACGGGGATTAAATCGTTGGGGAGGAACATCATTGGCAACAATGATGTCAAAAAGATTTGCTCCTATATGATCCTCAATAACTGTAAGATGGTCTCCACACGTAAATCCCTCTGTCTCTCCTTCCTGTGTAGCAACATTACAAATAAATATTTTTAATGCCTGGCTTGCTCGAATTGCTGCCGTAATATCCTTGACCAATAAGTTTGGAAGGATGCTTGTATATAAACTTCCTGGTCCAATCACAATTAAATCAGCGGCTAAAATCGATTGAATAACTTCAGGATAGGCTGCCGTGTTGACTGGTTCAAGCATAACCTTATGAATAATTCCCTTGGCAGCAGTTATCTTGCTCTCACCCACAATACGGATTATTTCATTTGTTTCAGGATCATTTATGTCTGCAATCAAATTTACATTTTCCAAAGACGCTGGTAGAACTCTTCCCGAAACAGCCAGTACCCTGCCTGATTCAGCGATAGCTTGTTCGAAACTTCCCGTAATTTCTGCCATAGAACTGATAAACAAATTTCCAAATGAATGGCCCTTTAAACCGGAATCAGAATCAGTAAACCTGTATTGAAAGAGTTGAGCGAGCAAATCTTCGTCATCAGATAAGGCTGCCAAGCAATTTCTGACATCACCCGGCGGGAGAATTCCAAAATTTTCTCTGAGTCTTCCGGAAGATCCCCCATCATCAGCAACGGTAACAACAGCGTGTATATTATGTGAGACCGATTTTAAACCTCTCAATAAGGTTGCTAATCCATGTCCACCTCCAATTGCTACTATCTTCGGTCCGTGTTTACGAAATTGATGCTGTTCTAATCTGTCAACGATGGAGTGCCCTGGCCTCAGGAAAGGACCAATCAACGACTTGTTTAAACCGGCAATGCCCCAGAATATTATTCCCGTTCCCAATGCTTCAAATATTAATACCCTTGCCAAACGAGGAAGCGACCGCAACGATGCCAGGGAAACCAATGGAAGCCACCAGGTTTCAGGGGCGCGCCTGTAAAGGTCAATGACAAATAAAGATAACCCCAAAGCTATGACAGTAGTTCCTAACAGGATGATCAATATCCACCGCTTTACACCCAATCCGGGTTGCAGCCAGCGTAATAAACCACGAAGTTTTTCTGTAATTGAATTCATAAGGTTTTTATAAATGATATAGCGTAAGAATAATAGCAATTGTGTTAACTTACGTCAACACCAATCGATTATTGTTAAGAATCATATGTAAATACATTAATAGATTCTGTCTAGCTGGTCAGTTAGCATATCAATTATGCTATACTTTAACTTATGAAATCCACTATTGCTATTGATATTGGAGCATCCCGGATGAGGGCTGCATCCTATACATTTCAGTCCAGTGAACCCATCTTATATAATCAGATTCCCACCAGATCAGAGGGAATACCAATTGAAGATCGCCTGGTAAATTTAATCGAATCGGTAATCTCAGAAGATTATCAAGCAACAGCCATTGCAGCAGCTTGTCCCGGCCCAATGGATCCCATTAATGGAATAATTATTGAGCCGCCCAATATACCCGAATGGAAATACTTTCCCCTTCAGGAATTCTTAGAAAACACCTTTAATATTCCTGTCGCTATTAACAACGATGCCAATCTGGCTGCATATGGAGAATGGCATTTCGGAGCCGGAAAAGGAATTCGTAATCTGATCTATCTCACTATCAGCACGGGAATCGGCGGCGGTATTATTATTGATGACAAACTCCTGATAGGCTCGGCAGGTTTTGCTGGAGAGATCGGCCATACAACACTTCTTCACCAGGGACCTGAATGTTCTTGTGGGAAGTTCGGCCATCTCGAAGCTTTTGCGTCCGGTCCTTCAATTGTGCGTTGGGTAAAATCAAAGCTGGAAGACGAATCTCTAAAGGAGCATTTTCCTGAGGGAGAACTGAACGCAAAACTAATATCTGATGCTGCGGAAAATGGCAACGAGCTGGCAATCGCTGCGTATGAACGGGCCGGTAAATACATCGGGTTGGCGATTGCGGATCTGCTGCACATTTTTAATCCAGAGCGTGTAATCATTGGCGGTGGAGTATCCCGTTCCGGTGATTTATTATTCGAGCCCATCCGGCGTTCGGTGAAAGAGTATATAATATCTGAAGTATATCTCAATAACATGGAGATAGTTCCCGCGGTGCTTGGAGACGATTCGGGCTTGATGGGGGCTTTAGTATTATCCCGAGAATTGGCAGAAAAAAAATAAATCCCAGCCAGTATAAAATATTTCAATTAGGAGATTTCTAATAATATGCCTCTTCAGCATTTTCAATGGAAAATGCCCCGGCTAATTCCAGATTTTGTGGCAAATAATCTTGATATTTATTCTGAACCGTTCCAATCAATTCTATTCCAGAGAGGAATTACAACAGCGGAAGATGCAATTAATTTCCTATTACCAAAGAAACAGGATTGGCATTCAGCAATTAAACTAAGGCAAATCAACACTGCTTGCCAACTAATTTCAGAAGCAGTAGAAAATCAGGATTTAATCACAGTGTATGGCGATTATGATGCTGACGGGATCACCAGCACTGCTCTTCTTACTCTAACGCTGAGAACAATTGGGGGAAATGTTATTCCGTATCTTCCTAATCGTTTTTCTTCAGGTTATGGATTAAATATACAGGCTATCAATAAGCTTCATGACTTAGGAGTCAAGTTGCTGATTACAGCTGATAATGGCACACGCTCAGGCACTGAGATCCTTCATGCTAAATCCCTTGGAATAGCCGTTATTGTTACTGATCACCACGAACCAGGTAACCACCTGCCCGCTGCAGACGCCCTGATTAATCCCAAATTGCCAGACGATAATTATCCCAATAAACAGCTGGCAGGCGTTGGTGTAATCTACAAATTAATCTGTGCATTACAAGTCCTTTATCCAAAAATAAATCCCCAGGATTATCTTGACCTAGTCGCAATAGGAACAGTTGCTGATATGGTGCCCCTCACTGGAGAGAATAGATACTTAGTACGACAAGGTTTAACGGTATTAAACAGATTGCAAAGACAAGGCATTGTTTCGCTTATTGGAGTGGCCAATTTGAATAATCGCAAAATTACATCTGCAGACATAAGCTTTCAAATTGCCCCCCGGATTAATTCGTCCGGTCGTTTGGAAATAGATCAGGCAGATATCCCACTAAAATTATTATTGTCTTCGAATACCAGGGAAAGTGGAACTATCGCTCAGGATTTGGAAATTCACAACACCCAGCGAAAAACCCTCAGCCGCGATCTGCAAAATCGAATTGATTCTGAAATTCTTAAACTTGTCCCTTCATCATCAATGATTATTTCATTCGATAAAAATAATCATCTAGGCGTCGCAGGTATCGCAGCCGGTTACCTTGCCAGAAAATATTACTCACCCGTAATAGTCGGCCAGATAGGTAGCGAGGTGACAACTGCATCATGCCGAAGCATTCCAGAATTCAATATGATTAGCGCCCTTGATCAATGCAAGGATATGTTCGTCAGGTATGGTGGTCATAAAATGGCTGCGGGGTTTACCATTCATAATAAAAATATATTCAAATTGACTAGTCAGCTGGAAACTATAGCTTCAGATCAATTATCGGGATTAGACCTTCATCCTAGTTTAGATATTGATGCTGAAATATCGCTTACTTCTATTAATATTTCTCTTTTTAAAGAGTTAGAAAAATTAGAACCTACTGGGGCCCAGAACAGGCAGGCCTTATTTTTAACCCGAAATCTATTCGCAAAAAACAAATCCAGGGTTGGTAAAAATTCTGACCACCTGAAATTTACAGTTAGCGATGGTAATAATTATTTTGATGCGATCGGTTTTGGGATGGGAGATATCAGCGAAACTATGTCAGAAGAATTCGATTTAGTTTATGCGCTTACCATTAACAATTATCGAGGTAAAAAGTCTTTCCAACTGCATATCCAGGATATTAAACCATCTTAATCCACAAACCTGTATCTGATCAGCGCCCAAAAAGCCTCAAAAGCGTCTTCCGCGTAATCTTCTTTCTTCCTTAATAATCCCGGGGATACAATGTGATTGACACTTCGATTATGCGGTAATTCTATATCATATTTTTGCGGTGAATTCAGGTTCAAACTCAAATCGCTTCGCATGCAGCAGCACTTTTTGAACAAAGGATAATTTTAATACTTTTAACCTGTTTCCATATCAGCCATAATGGAGGCATGGTTAATATACCTAAACAGTGTCCTTTATTAATTTGCGATCATATTCAGAACATCGCTACTCTTCGGTATGCACCCAAAATTCTGGGTCCATATATGACGTCAGCTAGCGTTTCTTGGTAGGATTATACATTTCCGGATAGTCTCTCGGATCGTATTTCATATCAGCATCCTGGATCAGGATTACATCTCCCGCAGCAACATCAAAATTATTTCTGGCGAAGCCTCTTGCCCTGATTCTCAGTATGAATCACCACCTTAAACCCAGCTTTCTCCTGGTAACCTTCAATAATCTCACGAGTTCCCTCAACAGCCTCATCATCAACTAAAATAATTTCGTCAGTAAGATTTGTTCTTTCGACCCTATTTACCAGTTCCTATTAAGTTTGGCTTTCATTTTTAAAGTGAATAACATCCGATATCTTCATATTTTTCCTTGACTCAGGTATTGGCTAAGCAACAAAAAGACATGCTATAATTTCACTATTGAGCCATTTATAATTGTTATGTAATTATTATCACTTACTATTTCATTGGAGTTTGCTTATGACTTCCCCCAGGATAAGACCCGTCGATTTCGAATCTGAATTTCAACACACTGGCACGAAACCATTTGGCCCGCCTCCGATCACTCAGATAGAAGACACCGGATTAACAAAACTTTGGCTCCAGGATTTAGCTATAAAAATCCTCTACTTTCGAGGGTACCTGACGGGTTATGAATTAGCTGAGGCTATTGCCCTGCCCTATACAGCAATCGTCGATAAAATTGTAGAAACATTGAAAAGGGAAAAATTCATTGAGGTAAAAGCCTCAACTATGGGTCTTGGTGAGGGATCTTACCAATATGGCATCACTCAGGCAGGTATGAATCGGGCCCGCGAAGCACTAGACAGGAGCCAGTACGCAGATTGGGCTCCAGTACCTCTGGAAGATTATAACGATGCAATCCGAAAACAGAGCCTGATAAAATTAAATGTATCGCCCCGCGCCCTGAGATCTTACCTCTCCGATCTAGTACTATCAGAAGATATCATTAATCGGGTCGGACCCGCCATTAATTCAGGCACATCCGTATTTATTTATGGTCCTCCAGGAAATGGCAAAACGAGCATTGCCCGTGCTATCGGTGCCATGATCTTAAGGGAAAGTATCTATATCCCTTACTCGATCTTCATCGAAGGTCAAGTTGTAAAGTTATACGATTCTGTCAATCATGAGATTATCCCTGAAAGAGAAGTGACCGAAACTGGAACAGGACAGTTAAAAACCGGTTTACGCCGCGATCCGCGCTGGATCCGCATCAAAAGGCCCTTTATTGTTGTGGGCGGAGAACTTACTCTTACTGACCTTGACCTGGTTTTTAACCCTGTAACAAAATTCTATGAAGCTCCATTCCAGCTCAAGGCAGCTGGAGGACTTCTGCTAGTTGATGACTTTGGCAGGCAACGAATGCGGCCAACCGACTTGCTCAATCGCTGGATCATTCCTCTTGAAAATCAGATTGACTTCCTTACCCTCCACACCGGCCGGAAAGTTGAAGTCCCCTTTAACGAACTAATCGTATTCTCAACAAATCTTCCACCGCGCGATCTTGTTGACGAGGCTTTTCTCCGCAGACTTCGCCATAAAATCAGAGTCGGCGATCCTTCTTTTGATGAATATAAAACAATTTTTAAATCTGTTGCAGAATCAAAGAACATCCCCTTTAACGAAGAGAACCTAGCTTATTTAATCAAAAAATGGTATATCAAACCCAACCGGAATCTTCGCGGATCCCATCCAAGAGAAATTTGCAATCAGATTCTTGATATTTCAAATTTCCTGGGTTGTAAACCCGAAATGACCAGAGAACTAATAGATCAAGCAGCCGACGCTTTCTTTGTAGATTTATAAATCGTATTCGATAGTGATTAAATGATTGGATCCCTTCCCAGTCCTGTTATTTTTGCCCACAGGGGTGCGAGTGCGCACGCTCCAGAAAACACGTTGTCTGCTTTTGTTTTAGCAAGAGACCTGGGCGCAAATGCAATTGAACTAGATGTTCAACTTACCGCAGATCAAGCTGTTGTCGTTTTTCACGATATGACTGTTGATCGAACAACAAATGGTACAGGGAAAATCAGCGATTTCTCGCTTTCTGCCATAAAGAAACTAAACGCAGGCCATGCATATGGATCTGCTTATGAAAATGAGAGGATTCCGTCCCTGGTAGATGTTTTCACAAAATTGACCGATTTTCCGTTGATCAATATTGAACTTAAGAATTTATCCTCTCCAACCGACAATCTACCTGCCCTGGTTGCTGATTTGATCAAAAAACACCACATGGAGGGCCGGGTTCTAATATCTTCATTTAATCCAATTGCGCTTCGGAAATTTCACAAGATTCTTCCCGATATTCCACTTGGACGTTTTTTCCATAAACCGCCGCTTTTAGAATATTTTCATTTGTTCCCTTTTCAGTTAAAGATGTTTAAATCAATTCATATATCTTTTTCTGAATTAAGTATCCGCTGGGTTAAGTTATTCCATTCCATGGACAAACTTGTTTTTACATATACATTGAACAACCCTGATGATATGATTGAAGCCCTCAACCTTGGAGTTGATGGTTTTTTTACAAATGCCCCGGGTTTAGCCAAAAGAACAATAATTCAAAACGCCCCAATATAAAGTTTTATGTTTGAATATATACAATAATGGTTATACGCAATTCTAAAAAACAAATAATATCTAATACTATAATGTTATGCGCTATCCTGTTTTCAGGGTTTACGCAACAAACTGCATTTGCGAAGGGTCAAGTTCACGACACCTCACCAAGCGTTGAGTTTCAGTTCGACAATTTATCCCCTGAAGAAAAAGTCGGGCAGCTTTTTTTGATCACTTTTAATGGGTCCGACACCAGCGCTGCTGCGCCGATTTTTGATTTAATATCCAATTACCACATCGGAGGCGTAGTTCTTGACAGGGATAACGAAAATTTTATCAATTCATCTCAAATTCCGACAGATTGTTGGTCGCTTGTAAATAGCCTTCAGTTAATAGAATTCAACTCCTCCCAATTATCCAACTCAGATGACCCAAGTTTTGGCAGCCAAGAATCAGAATATATCCCCTTATATATTGGTATTTCTCAAGAGGGTGATCATTCGCTTTATACCGAACTACTCACGGGGCTCAGCCCGATACCTAGCCAGATGGCTCTGGGTGCTACCTGGAATCCGGATTTAGCAAAAGAAATAGGAGAACAAGTTGGACGTGAGCTCTCTTCGCTTGGAATCAACTTGCTATTCGGTCCAAGTTTAGATGTTGTGTCTAATTCTTCCCCGGGTCAAAGTGATCTGGGTGTGAGATCATTTGGTGGAGACCCATACTGGGTTGGTAAGTTTGGGCAGGCATATATACAGGGTGTGCATAATGGCAGCCTGAATAATATTGCCGTTGTAGGAAAATATTTCCCCGGTTTAGGTAGTTCTGACAGGCTTCCCGAGGAAGAAGTGGCCACAGTGAGAAAATCGCTCGAGCAGCTGAAACAAATCGATCTGGCACCTTTTTTTGCTGTTACAGGAAACGCCCCTATACCAGAACAATCAGTAGACGCTCTTCTAAATTCCCACATTCGATATCAGGGATTTCAGGGTAATATCCGCTCTACCACTCGACCAATCAGCCTTGACCCCCAGGCATTTGAGCTTCTAATGAGTCTTGAACCCTTGGGCGCCTGGAGAGAAGCCGGTGGTCTAATTATTAGTGATAATCTTGGTAGCCAGGCCATACAGCAGCTTTATGATCCATCCGGAGAATCATTTAACCTCAGCCGGGTTGCAGTAGATGCGTTTATTGCTGGAAATGATATTTTGTTCCTTGGTAATTCAGGCTTAGACAACAAACCTATTCCAAATCATGAAATCACCGCCACTATCGATTTTTTTGCACAGAAATACAATGAGGATCAGGACTTTGCCAATAAAGTAGATGCATCCGTTCTCAGGATATTAAATCTGAAGAATAAGATTTATACAACTTTCACGATTTCTACTGTACTGACATCGGAAAATACATTATCAGCTCTTGGCAACAGTAATGCTGCTGAAGAAGTTTCTCGCCAAAGCGCCACTCTAATAAATCCTTCGGTTTCTGAATTAGGAATAGCTATCCAAGATCCCCCGAGCTTTTCTGACCGCCTGGTAATTTTAACAGATTCCGAATCTCAAATTTTATGCGATGAGTGTACAGAAATTTCAACCTTATCAACTACCTCGTTAGAGGATTCCATCATTAAATTATACGGACCTCTCTCCGGCAGGCAAATAGGAAGAGCTAACATCAATTCCTATTCCTTTAGAGATTTAACTAACTTACTTGATTTTCCATCAGAGACAGAACAAATGGTTACTGATCTATATAATGCCAACTGGATAATCATAGTCTCGCTTAGGGTAAGCCCAGATCGTCCCTACTCAGACGCCCTTACCAGGTTATTATCAGAACGGCAGGATCTGCTCCAGGCAAAAAAGATAATAGTTTTTGCTTTGGGAGCCCCATATTATCTTGATGCAACTAATATCTCAAAGATCTCAGCCTATTTTGCTTTATACACAAAACTCTCGTCATCCCTCGATGTTGCCGCCAGGATTCTATTCAAAGAATTTCCAAACCTTCCTGGCCGCTTACCTGTTTCTGTTCCGGGAATAAATTATGATTTAATTTCCGCGACTTCCCCTGATCCAAGTCAAACTTTTTTGATATACGTTGGCATAAAACCTGATTTGACTTCTACGTCTGATCCTTCTTTAAGTACCCCAACGCCGCCGGTTTATAGAGTTGAGGATCTTATTGACCTCTATACAGATATAATCCGGGACCATAATGGTAATCCTGTTCCAGATGGCACTCCTGTAAATTTCGTTATCATATCCCAGGGTATTTCGTCCCCCCTTCCCCAAGTTACAACGATTGACGGATCGGCATCAACAAGTTTCCTGGTTCAGGACCCTAATAATATCAGTGTCCACGCAAATAGTTCTTTAGCAAGTTCAATTTCAATTGAAATCAGTATTTTGGGTGATGTCGAAATTACAGAAACTGAAGACAACGAGGAAGCTCCAGAAATTATTCCTGAAGCATCTCCCACGGGATCAGAAATACAAATCGATCCTGATCCAACCCCACCTGCCGAATTTGTAACTACAAACCCCGTTTGGGGATCATGGCTATTTTCATTAATTCTGATTTGTATAATTTCCATTATTGCGTACAGGTTCGGAGCGATTACAGGAATGGTCAGGGAAGGTATTAATTGGGGAATTTCCAGCATAATTGGAGGCCTATTCATATATAACTATATGTTATTGAACTTACCTGGAATTGAACTAATATTCCCGGACGGTTTATCTATACTTTCAATTGGATTCACAGTAGTGATTGGTTCGTTTACAGGATGGGTTTTGGCTTTTGTTTATCAAAAGGTAAAAAAATCCCGGGCGTTATTGGATCAGGTTGACAACGACACTGGCAAATAGAAGCAGGGCTGCAATCCATACCAGAACCTTTTCTTCCTCTGAGCTCAATAAATCCCCCATCTTTGGAGTTGGCAAAGCCGCAATAGATTTTTTCTTTGGATCCCAATCCCCCAGAAGATATTCCTTAAAACTTTCTACGCTTTGAAACCGTTTATCCGGGTGCACATTCATTGCCAGATTGATAGCCCTCTCAGTTCTAGGGCTTATATTTGTATTACGTTCTCTTATTGGAAGCTTTCCCTCTAGGTCTAGAAACCTCTCTCGAGCTTCTTTAGGGGCCCTATTTGTCATCAGGTGATATAAGGTTGCCCCAAATGAATAAACATCGCTTCGTGGATCAGTGTGTCCTGTATCACCACCGTATTGTTCCAGTGGTGTGTAATAAGCAGATCCAAGCCCGTGAACAACCGTGATAGTTTTTTCTCCTGAGACCAGTATCCTGACTAAACCAAAATCCACCAGTTTAATTACACCATTTGGTGTTAGCTTGATATTTGAGGGTTTGATATCTCTGTGAAGGATAACTGGAGATTGGTTGTGTAAGTAAATTAAGCCTTCTGCAATTTGCTCAGCCCAGCTCAACACAACTCGCTCAGTCAAATATCTTCCTTTCTTTTTTTCATTCAGCATTAACGTTCTTAAATCATCGCCTGGCACATAATCCATAACCAGATAATCCCGGTCTTTATCTGAAAAAAAATCCGAAACTTTAGGTAAATTCTGATGGTCTAGTCTGGCAAGAACAGTAGCTTCTCTCTTGAATTGCTCTCGGGTTTGTTTGATTACGTCGGAGGGTAAATTATTATCGTAAAATACAGCTTTCAAAGCACATCTACGACCGGATAGACGTAAATCTTCAGCCAGATAAACACAACCCATTCCACCCCGGCCAATGATTTCAGTTATTTTATAACGATCTTTGATAACTTCGTTTTTTTTATGTGTATTATTCATCTCGCCACTGGTCTAATTCCCCATGATCAAATCAATTCGATTATAATCGATGGCAGACCAGATATTAATCCATTTCGATAAACGTGGAAAACAACAATCAACCTCAACCAGTTCTTGTTGGCCAGGGCGGTCCATTAAATGGTTTCCGCTGGACAATCTCTAATTCATTATTGATTGGGCGTACAAGCTCGTGTGATATATCTATAGCCAATCAACAGGTTTCCCGTGAGCATGCTCAAATCAAGTCGACCACCAAAGGACCCACCCTTGAGGATTTAGGAAGTAAAAACGGTACATTTCATAATGGAAAGCCGATCACCGATATTACTTTGCTCGAAGATGGAGATATCATCCAGATTGCCCTTGCTCAGGAGTTTATTTTCCTGGGACAGGATGCCACCATTCCACTAGCTCCTGGTGATTTTGAATCATCTGTTGTTTCTTATTTTCGGAGGATTCGCTTAGAGAAAGAATCCCGCAGAACCTGGGTTCTAAACAATGAAATAGATCCACCTCTTTCTGGCCTGCAATTTAATTTTCTAATCCTCCTTTCCGAGTCTAGAGGAAGGGTTATCTCAAGGTCTGAGGCAATTAATGGCGTTTGGGGAACTCAGCAATCTATTGGAGTCACTGATCAGGCATTGGACGCCCTTGTCAGGAGGTTACGCGTCCGTATCAGGGAATATGACAGCAACCACGCTTATATTGTTACTGTTCGCGGTCAGGGATACCGAATAGATAATCCATCCTATACCGGTGGTAAATAAATCTAAATTTGTCTGCCCCTTATCTCAAGCCAGCCTTATTTCGCGCTTATTTTCATTTTCATTGAACGCTTCAACACGGCGTTGTAAACCAACTTTATTTTCTCTAGAGTCTCTTCGATTCCTTGCCGATCATTCTTGCTGGTATCTTTCAATCGCTCTTCATATTGTCCAATAATTGATGTCAGGTAATTAATCAGCTGGGAAAATAATTGTTCTTCAATATCATTCACAGCATTAATAAGTTCGTTTTCGTTATCTACCACATCCAATAACTGTTCCAATGCTTCTAATTCGGGCGGTGACGTTAATTCCTGTATTTTATTAAGTAGATCCTCAAGTTTTGCTTTCCTTTCAGTAAGTTTTTGTTTGTCGGCTAATTCCAATTCAGCCGAAAGCTCCTGTATAAAGAATTGATCAATCGAACCTAGATTTTGAAGTAAAGCATCATCAGGATTGTCGTGATTAATTATCTTGTCAATGACTTCCCGCGACGCCGCTAACCTTTGTTCGAGCTGTTGATCTATTTCCTTGGTAACCTTTAATAACAAGTTTCGTTTATTTATGAACTCGTTTCTAATTCCATCATCCGTTTTTTCTATCATTTCAGTGAACATTTGGAAGAATTGATAATCCATTGCTGGCCTAACCAGACTTGCCAATGCTTTAACCCTTTCATCAGTTGGAGATTTGATAACTAGTTCAATTAAAGATTCACGAGTGAGATTTTGCCCCAAAGCTTCCAATGAATGTTTTGCTTTCTGTATTTCCTGGGATTCATTCAAGATTTCTTTGCCAAGATCTGTTTCAGATATTAGAACTTCTTGAATTTCTTGGATTTTTGTAATTGACTTATCATCCTGGCTTCCTAGAATTCCCTGTGCAATTTCTGCAAATAATGCAAAAAATTCTCGATCTATCTTTAGATTATTTTCCCGTACAGTTTTAATTAATTGGTCACCATCCTTTGAGAAGAGCTGATCAAGCAAGCTCATTTTTTCCTGCTGCTTCTTGATCATTTCTTCTGTAATTCCGTCACCAATTAGAACATTTTTGACAAGGTTGTTCATTGTCAACATTGTTTGAGGTTGAAATAAATATCCCTTTCGCTTTTCGGGGACTAAATTATCAATGATGTCTTTTAACAGCGGCGCCAGAGCGCTTTCTTTTTCCACCATGGTTTTATTTAGGTTAGGAGGAGAAAATGTTAATAAAAGTTCCTTCTCTCCATCGTGATAAACCATGGGTACGGGTAGTTGGCCCTGAAAACCACAGACTTGGCAGTGTGCGATATTTAAGCCACCCGCTAAAAGTAATTCTTTTAATTTCGGTGTCCTACTAACATCAATGACTTGAAATAACTCAGCGACAATTGGCTGCTGGCATTGAGGACAACTTGTTTGAATCTTGGGCATTTATTCTCCAATAATTATGTTTTACTGTTTCTGTTTTCCCATAAGCTCTTCGCCAAACTCTTTTCTCGTAAAAGCGATAAGCATACTCTCGCCCCTGAATCAGGCCGGGGTTCAACCCAGATTCTGCCTTGATGGGCTTCAATTATTGCCCTGCTCAAATACAAACCTAAACCTGCTCCCTGGGTATTCTTTGAAGCTTCGATCGCGCGATAAAATCTATCAAATATATGGGGTGCGTCTTCCTGAGATATGCCTGTACCCTGGTCTTGAATACACACGATAACCTGTTCTGCCCGAATCTGTCCACTAATTCTGATATCACCTCCATCAGGTGAGTATTTTATCGCGTTTGACAATAGATTATAGAAGACCTGTTCCAGCCGAGTCTTGTCTCCAATAATAACCGGGAAGTCATCCGGGAATTGAACCAAAATTCGATGGTGTTCTGTCTGAGTTCGAAATCGCTCAGCCATTTCTTCAGCAAGGTGATCTACTTTGATTTCAGCAAGATTCAAGCTAAAACTGCCAGCCTGGAGCCTTGATGCATCCAGTAAATTTTCAATTAACTCAGTTAGCCTGTCAGCTTCTTCTTCAATTACCTCAAGGCTGTCCTGAACAATTTCGCTATCCCATGATACGTCTTCCCTTCTTAATGTTCCGACATATCCTTTGATCAATGCAACTGGTGTCTTTAGTTCATGACTGACTACGGAAACAAAAACATCTTTTATTTCTTCTGCTTCTCTGAAATGAGTGATATCCCTCACTGAAGCAATGATATTAATTAATTTTCCATCACCTGACAACAAAGGCGCATATGTTACCCCAACCGGGATAACATCACCATCTGGCCTGATTAAGTCCCCCTCAACATACAAATTAGCTTTTGCAGTTAGAGGCCATCCACTCAATTCAGCATCTTCCAGAGTTCTCCCTTGTTGAAGGTTTTGCCAGGAAAATATTTCTTCTAGTTTCTTGCCTTCAATTTCAGCCACATCTTTCCGCAAAATCCTGGCAAATGCCGGGTTGCTTTTTTCAATTTTGTGGTCAGGTGCCATGATAATAATTCCATCAGCGACAGAATCTAATATCGCATTCAGGCGACTTTTTTCTCGTGTAACTTGAGTATATAGCTGGGCATTGATTACCGCTATAGCAGCTTGATCAGCGAAACTTTGCAAAATGGCCCGATCATTCTGAGAAAATGTACCCTGATATCCTCTAAAAATAAAAATCAGTCCTATAACCCTTTTTTCAGATATTAACGGCAATCCCACACCAGTTAATAAATTCATGCTCGCTCGTTTCGTTAACAACTGCAGCATTCGATTGATCTGGGGCAATTCCTCGCCCACCTGATCTTCTTTCTCGGGAATTTCCGCTAGGATTGGTTTTATATATTGGAGAAATGTCGGTTGGATACCATAAGAGGCATCTATATTCCATCCACCTTGCTCCTCCCTCAAAGCAATTAAACCAGCTTTGCCTGCCAGCATTTCTGCTGCCAGTTCCAAAATGCGTTGAAGAAGTATTTCAAGATTTAATTCTTGAGTTAGACTGCGGGTAATTTCAAGAAGATAATCTCTCTGCCGAATCCTGTGGTCAGGAAGCATAATTTTTCAGTTATATCGATTGTGCAGCGATCGGATGTATATTTATTCCAAATCAGTTCCACTGCATCAACGAACATCTTCAGTCCTTCTTATATTTCTGATCTTAAGGTTTATTGTTTGTCACTTGTGTTAATTATTTATATTTTGGATCTAGAACAATCCAACCGTTCTTTGAAATTCTTCATTAAATATCCCCGATTAGGCATATTTTTATCTGTTTTTTCGAGGAAAGAACGTGAAATATTATAACACGAAGGGTTCATTGGTCAAAATTTCCAACAAAAAATATATGCATGTTTATTTGGTATATAATCACGCTATGAATGAGCCTTTTTCTTTTGAGTTAACAGCTGTACATGGCAAAGCCAGGGCGGGAATATTTCATACTCCTCACGGTCCAATTAACACTCCTACCTTTGCACCGGTTGGTACCCAGGCTGCGGTAAAAGGTGTTACGCCAGAGCAGCTAGCTCGTCTAAACACCCAACTCGTTCTTGCTAATACCTACCACCTTTATTTGCGTCCCGGTGATAATCTGATCGCAGAGTTAGGTGGCCTCCATAATTTTATGGGCTGGAATAAACCGATTCTGACCGATTCTGGCGGTTTTCAGGTTTTTTCATTGGGCGATATTAACCAGATTGATGATGATGGAGTAACTTTTAAAAGCTATATAGATGGTTCGATCCACACATTTACACCAGAAAAGGCTATTCAAATTCAGGAGAATCTTGGGGCTGATATTATTATGTGTTTTGACGAATGTCCAGACCCTAACCAATTCGAGTACAATCAGGCCGCCATGATGAGAACTCATAACTGGGCAGAGCGCTGTAAAGCAGCCCATACTCGATCAGACCAGGCTCTTTTCGGTATTGTTCAAGGGGGAATTTTTGAAGATTTAAGAATAGAGTCAGCCAAATTTATCAATGGTCTTGATTTTCCCGGAAACGCGATTGGGGGATTATCCGTTGGCGAAAAAAAATCTGAGATGTTAACAATCCTTGATATTGTTCCTGAATTTCTTTCTGAAAACAAGCCAAGATATCTGATGGGAGTAGGTACCCCATTGGATATCGTCGAAGGCGTTGCCAGAGGTATTGATTTATTTGATTGTGTTAATCCAACCCGTCTCGCCCGTCATAAAGCTGCATTCACGCGTTTTGGAAGAATCAATATAACAAACACAAAATATAGATCCGATCAAAATCCACTGGTCGATGATTGCGAATGTTATACTTGCACAAACTTTTCAAGAGCATATCTTCGCCACTTGGTGAAAGCAAATGAATTATTAGCCCCAACTCTGCTTTCAATTCATAATTTACACATTTTGATTGATTTGGCTGATCAATTGCGTCAATCCATCATATCTGGAACTTTCGGTGATTACTACACACATTATCGTGAAAACGCATCCAATAGAGGAGATTCCTTATGACATTATTGCAATCCCTTATTCTGGGAGTCATACAGGGAGCTTCTGAATTTCTTCCAATTTCAAGCTCAGGCCATCTTGTTATTGCGCCTTATCTATTTGGTTGGGATATTTCCCAAAACGAAGCATTTGTATTTGATGTTCTTGTTCAGGTTGCGACACTACTTGCGGTAATCATCTATTTTTGGAGGGAGCTCATAGATATTTTCAAAGCTTTTCTGAATGGCATCAAGAATTCGAATCCATTCGATGATTTCCACTCCCTGATGGGATGGTACCTAATCTTGGCAACAATTCCTGCCGGCTTAACGGCTTTATTATTTAAGGAAACTTTTGAAAAAGCATTCAGCAATCCTAAAGCTTCTGCTATTTTCCTCCTCGTAACCAGTTTGCTTCTAATTTTGGGTGAAGTGCTCGGTAAACGAACCCGGTCACTTGAGAAATTATCATTGGTTGATGCGCTGGTTATGGGTTTATTTCAGGTACTTGCACTATTCCCCGGCATATCTAGATCTGGTTCCACAATTGCTGGTGGTCTTATTCGGGGATTAGATCGAAAATCATCCGCAACATTTTCATTTTTAATGGCAGTCCCTGTTATGCTTGCTGCTGGACTACTGGCAGGTATTGACCTCTTACAAAGCCCGGAATTATTCAAGCAAATCCCAGTATATATTTCCGGTTTTGCGGCCGCCGCCATTGTAGGCTACCTTGCAATTAGATGGTTCATTGAATATATATCCAAGCAATCTCTTTTCATTTTTGCTGGATATTGCGCTATTTTAGGATCTGTAATGCTATTTATCATTTCTAAATGAAAAAGCCCTGAATTGAATCAGGGCTCGTCATTGAATATATATCCCATCTATTATTCCTGGTGCCGCTTTACCAAACTGCCTCACAATTATCTTTCTGCAAGATTATACCAGCACGTCCCTTATCGTCTTTACTAATTTATCGGGGGTAGTTGGTTTTGTTAGGTATTTGGTGACGCCAAGATCTCTAGCCTGAACTTTCTTTTTCACATCAGTTATTGCGCTCAAAACAACCACAGGAGGCATTGGCACTAAGACAATTTGGAGTGACTTCAAGATATCGAAACCAGATCTTACAGGAATCATCAGGTCAAGAACAACCAGGTCAAAATGATCTTTAATTCTGTATCCAATTTTTACTTTATCCTCTACGGTTTCCCAAGAATCTGCAGTAGAAACCCGAAAGCCTGCCCGTTCTAATGCCAATTTCAAAACTTCCAGCGTCTTTTCATTGTCATCAATCACCAGGATGTGATACTTCGTCATGAAGTCTCCTCTTTTATTTCAGGCCTATCGCATTACTAATCAGATTGAATTCTGGTATTTTTGAGTGTACCATATATTTAGGTTCGAATCCCACTGAGGAAATCTTCAAGAACCTAACTATCTTCTTACTTACATCCATTTTCAATCCGTCATTCAATACAAAATGACCACAGATAAAATCATCCCATCTAATCACTAAACGAAGTTATTTATTATCCAGGAAATAGTATGGTAAAGATCATTTCTGATATCACTGACTTTTAACCCGATATCTTTCGCGTGAAATATAACAACACTATAGTTTCCCGGATGGTACATTTCTGGGCAGATTCTCTTACCAATGGCGTTGCTATTGACTTAACCCTTTTTCTTGGATTTTTTCAAATTCGTAAATAACTTCCTTAGACCTCAGTTCACCCAACAGAATTATCCTGAAAGGCCTTTTCTTAAGTATTTGACGGCAAAGAACTATTCTGTGTCTCCATTCTATATCCAATCCGAGTTAGACATTTCGATCCGCTCATTTTGCCAGGTTAGATTTTTCCGAATTAGGTAAAAAGATCATCGATCTTAGACTGGTTGCCAGCCATTCAGGCGTAGTTGTCTTCAGATAATTCCGATTTGCCAATCAACTATTCGAAAAATAATATTTTATACCTTATCCTCCTATCAGTGATCTCCCACCAGTAATTATTAAACATGCCTGATCCGGATCGATCGCATTAGGTTTTATTGAAATTTCAGCGTCTGGATCCTGACTTTTGATTACAAGTTACCCCACCGGTTCACGGTATAATTTCCTTATTCCGACTCAGAAGGAGATCAAAAATGACAGTCCGTAAACTAGATCAGAACTCCAGGTCTGATATAAATAAATTCATCCAATTTCCATTTGATCTATATAAAAACAACGCATATTGGGTTCCCGAGATGCGCGCTGATACGAGAGGGGTCGTTGATAAGACCTCTCATCCTTTTTACCAGCATTCCGATGCCGATTTTTTTCTAGCAGAGGAAAACGGTAAGGTTACTGGCCGTATTGCTGCCATTTCCAACTCGCGCGCCAATGCATCCAATAACCAGAATTCTGCTTATTTCTACTATTTTGATTCTGTTGATGATTCAGAGGTTTCCAATTCCTTATTCTCAAATGTTTTCAACTGGGCAAAAGATCATGGCCACACGAAATGTTACGGTCCAAAGGGCCTTCTCCAGGGGGATGGCATTGGCTTGCTTGTTGATGGTTTTGATTATGTTCCAGCTGTAGGCATTGCTTACAATTTCCCTTATTATGACGAGCTGGTCAAACAGGCAGGATTCAACAAGAAGTTTGATTACTTTTCTGGTTACGTCGATACAACGGTGGGTTTATCAGAAAAAGTAAAGCGTGTAGCAGAAAAAGTCAAAAAAAGGAGTGGTTTCTGGGTAAGAAATTTTACAGAAAAAGAAGAACTGCTTAAAATTGCCCCTGAACTTAGAGAAGTTTATAATCAGGCATTTGGCGGTTCTGAGGGGTTCAGTCCCGTTACGGAAGAAGAGATTATTGTTATTGCCAAACGCATGTTGTCTATCGCTGATCCCAGATTAATCAAACTCGTTTACAAGGATGACAAAATTGTCGGATTTTTATTCAGCTACCCAAATATCTGCCGGGGGCTTCAGAAAACAAATGGCCGCATGTATCCATTCGGCTGGTTCCATTTGATGAGGGAACTTAGAACTACCCGTTATTTGGATACCAATGGCATAGGCATCCTGCCAGAATACCAAGGATTAGGGCCAACTGCAGTTATCTATACAGAACTCGAAAAGACTTACAGGGAGTTCGATTTTGATTTTGTCGAAACTGTCCAGACCCGGGAAGACAATATTGCCAGCCTGGGTGAATCCAGCCATTTCAAAATGGATTGGGTCAAGACCCACCGGGTTTATGAGCTGGATTTGTAACTACATAAGTTTTATTTTGTTAATTTAGTCAGCGAACTCACATTAGAAGAATCATTGATCAAATTTACAATATTAATATTTAACAAAAGGAGCACCAATGTCAGTATATTCCAATCCTAAAAAAATAAATAAAGAACACTTGGGCTGGTATCTTTATGACTTCGGCAATTCAGCTTATGCTGCGGTTATTCTTCTGGCCGTATACTCTGCCTATTTCAAAGGCACAGTTGTTGGGGGTGCTGAAGGCACCCGATATTGGGGTATTGCCGTAGGTATCGCTATGTTAATAACTGCAATTATCGCCCCCATCTTGGGCGCCATTGCAGACTTTTCAGCATCCAAGAAGCGCTTCCTGATGATATTTTCTGCTATCACCTGGGTTTTCACTGGCTTGCTTTTTTTTGTAGAAAAAGGTGATGTCCTGATCGGAATGGTCTTTTTCATTATCGCTGAAATTGGATACAGGTCAGGCCAGGTATTTTATAACTCTCTTCTTCCTGAGATTACTGAACCCGAAGAACGTGGCCGGGTATCAGGAAACGGCTGGGCGATTGGATCACTCGGAGGTATCCTCTGCTTGCTGATCCTGCTCCCCTTGATAGTTATCATCGGGGGAACTCTTGTAGTTAGATTATCTTTTGTATTTACCTCCCTCTTCTTCGCTGCAGCAGCCATACCAGCTTTCCTGTGGATAAAAGAGCGAGCTGTTGCAAAAGAACTTCCAGACGGAAAAACCTATTTGTCTTACGCTTTTTCTCGATTAGTCGAAACAGCAAAATCACTTGGAAACCACAAGGATTTCCTGCGTTTTATTATCGCTTTCCTGGTATACAATGACGGTATTTTGATGGCGCTCAATTTTGCTGCAATCATTGGAGCCGTGCTATTTGGAATGGATCAAACCCAGCTGATAATCTTCATGATTATTGTTCAAGTTACCAGCGTGATCGGAGCCTATGTAGCAGGAATAGCCGGAGATAAGTTGGGCTTCAAACGCTCATTGATATATTCCATTATCATGATGGCTCTGGTGATTGTTGGGATGTTGTTTGCCCAGAACCTGACCCAGTTCTTCATAGTTGGTGCCTTCGCAGGATTCGCGCTGACTGGTGTCCAATCTGTCAGCCGCACATTGGTTGGATATTTTGCCCCTGAAGGGAGAAGCGCCGAATTCTATGGCTTCTTTGCCGTCACGGGAAGAACTTCATCCTTTATCGGCCCCACTGTTTATGGTTTCCTTGCTTTCGAAGCCGCCCGGTGGTATGAAAGCAATCGTGGATTTTCAATATTGCTCGCTGAGCAGGCAGGTCAGAGAATTGCCATTGGATCGATTATTATTTTCTTGATATTGGGCTTGGTAATTTTGCTCGGCGTTAAAGATCCGACAGAGAAATATATCAAACCATGAAACAGGAAATTGTTTACCCAATACGGCAAGTTATCCGGGGTGTTTTAAAAATTCTTGCTAAAGCTGCCTTTGGATTGCTTAGCGATTTCAAGATTGAAGGCAAAGAAAATCTACCAGAGTCTGGACCCCTCCTGGTGATAGGCAATCACTTTAGCTTCATCGATCCTGTCGCAGTATTAAGTTCCCTCCCCTATTCTATTGAATTTGTAGGAGGGGCAGTTTTTCCGCATGCACCAAAAATAGTTCAATTCATTCCTCAAGTATGGGGTTATTATCCCGTATTTCGCGGAACAGGATCACGATTCGCTTTAAGAGCAGCTGAAGAAATCCTTAACCAAGATGGTGTTCTGGGCATTATGCCTGAGGGGGGCAGTTGGGCTGAAGTTCTTAGACCTGCTCGCCCAGGCGCTGCTTTCCTTGCTTCCCAGACCGGAGCTAAAGTTCTCCCGTTGGGCATCTTCGGGCTCAATCACATTTTCCCGATCAAGTTTGGTAATAGACCAAAAGCAACGGTTAGAATTGGAAAACCGGTAGGTCCTTTCACTGCCTCAGGCCGCGGTAGAGAACGCAGGGAGCAGCTTGATCAAATTGGTCTGGAGTTAATGAAATCTATTGCAGCTCTGCTTCCTGACAAATACAGAGGATTTCTAGCAGATGATCTTGCTATCAGGGCAGCTGCCGGGGGCACTGAAGACTACCCCTGGGAAAATCTCGCAGAAGGTCAAGTTGAAGGGGAAGTACACTAATTCTGATACATTAACCTTTTACCAATATTAATAAACCTATTATATAATCCCTTTTTTCAATACGTTACAATGACAGAGTAGTTAACCAGTAAATCAAGGAGTTAACAATGTTATATAAATTTATTCAATATATTGATCAAATCATTCCATTCCCTGAGGCAAAAGCCCACTGTGATATTCCTTGTGGAATTTATGATCCAATAACCGCCCAGATAGATGCCCTGACAGTTGTTCGCATGATGGATTTGATGGCTGCCCTGGCAGAAGGTGATGAAAAATCCCGTCCCGATTTTCATAACTCAATGACACGTTACATTTCCGTAAAAGAAATTCATACCGAGAAAGCCAAGCATGAGATCCGGATTATCTGGGGCGACTTTATTAAAGACGCTCATGTAGAAAAATATCCGGAATTGCCTGGCCTGGTTCACAAGATCATGCAGCTTGGCTCAAAATGCCGCCAGACAGCGGATCGTGATCAGGGCCTTGCTTATGTTGAAGCGATCAATCAATTTGCAAAAATCTTTTGGACGATCAAAGAAGTAAAAACAAAAAAGGCGAAAGCGCCGTATGCCCCAAATCTGGAAATGATTTATCCAGTTCTCTAATGATTAAAATCATCAAGGTGACAGGCAACAGCCTGTCACCATTTTTTTTGTCTGGTGATTTCGTAATCACTATAAAAACACCCTGGATAGTCAAAAAACTCCAGGTAGGGGACATAATCATTATTAATCATCTAGAGCACGGAGTACTGGTCAAAAAAATAATTTCGATTGATCCAGTAAAGCAATTGATTGTTGTTTCAGGCACCCATCCCAAAAGTATTGATTCTAAAACCTTTGGTCCCGTCAATTTTCAGGAAGTAACTGGAAAAGTTATCTGGCACATCAAAAAAACCAGATTGTAGTTCCGTTCCGTTTCGTTTTCTTCTGAATTCCCAAGATATATCTCATTTAGATTCACTTTAATTATCAACCTACACATCCAGTCAGGCCTGATGTACAATAATTGCTCAAGCCGTTTAGATGGATTTGTCCTATGACTGATTTCATTGTTCCTGCAGCTAATTTCAGCCAGGAAACCAGGGTAGCTAATTCAAGGTTTATAGCATCGATTGGTCCAGCCTCAACTGTGTCGGAAGCAAAGAATTTCATTTCTGAGATAAACCAGCTCTACAGCGATGCGACACACAATGTACCGGTTTATATTATCGGAATGGGATCTTCAGTTATTTCTCATTGCAGCGACGATGGCGAACCAAATGGCACAGCCGGTCGCCCTGCTCTGGCAGTTTTGACTGGCAGCGGCTTGGGAGATACAGTTTTGGTTATCACCCGGTATTTCGGAGGAACAAAACTAGGTACAGGCGGTTTAGTTAAAGCTTACAGCAATTCTGCCCGTTTAGCAATTAATGGAGTAATAAAAGCCAAAAAAATATATGTTCATCGAGCCAGTTTAAAATCCCCCTATAGGCTCTATGAGATGATTACAAGGAACATCAAACAGTCTGAAGGAGTAATTGAGAATGAGGATTTCGCAGAAAACGTTAAGATTGAATTCTTAATCCCTGTTATAGATTTTGATAAACTAGATATAGCGATAACAGAATTATCACGTGGAAAAATAAAATTATCCCTAATAAACGAAAATTTTCCTGTACGGATTCCACTATAACTTACCAATCAATTAATTATGGTTCAGGATAAACAAGAATTTAACATCAGAGAAACAATCTCAGATAACAAGCTGCTCAGCCTCTGGAAATTAATGAGCGGATATCGCCGCATATATTTTATTGCGACCATAAGCCTGGGATTTGCAGCCGCTTTCCGTTCGGGAACCTACCTTATACTGGGAAGATTCGTCGACGCCCTGGTAGCCCGGGATGACATCAGCCGTTATATTCCCTGGATTGCCATATCGTTTTTTGTTTTAGCCTCACTCCAGGGTGTCTTTACATACATCAGTGGAAGGCTGGCAGCTAAAACTTCCGAAGGCATTACTCGCCGACTTCGGAATTTTCTATTCAATCACATCCAAAGATTATCGTTTTCGTACCATGATAAAACTAAAACCGGCGAATTGATCCAGAGGGCTACTTCAGACGTGGACGCAGTCCGGCTTTTTTTTGCTGATCGTGCCATAGGCATGGGGCGAATTCTGCTGCTCTTCCTGGTTAACCTGGGTGTTTTATTATCTCTTAATGTTCGGTTGGCGCTGTTGTCAATTATTGTGGTACCCCTGACAGTTGGTTTATCCTTAATCTTCTTTAAAAGAATTTCTAAGGCTTATGAGGATTATCAGGTCCAAGAGGCTGTTTTATCGAATGCCCTTCAGGAAAACTTAACCGGTGTTAGAGTAGTCAAAGCTTTTGCACGGCAAGATTTTGAGGAAAAGAAATTCGATAAAGAAAATCAGGAAAAGTATGCCAAGGGTAAAAAATTCTTTACCATGCATGCTTTGTTTTGGCCTTTCTCCGATATATTGACAGGCGCGCAAATGGTATTTGGCTATTACCTGGGCGCAACCATGACCATCAATGGAGAAATTTCACTTGGAACTTACCTGGCCTATGCCGGAATGATCATCTGGATTATCTGGCCCATCAGAAATCTTGGCCGATTAATTGTTCAAATGTCAACTGGTCTGGTTTCCTATGGAAGGATCCTGGAAGTAATCAAAGAACAAAGAGAACCCCTTTCCTTTGGTGAATATATTCCACAAACTGATGAAGTCAATGGGTCATTCGTATTTGACCAGGTTTCATTTGCCTACGAGGATCACCCTATAGTATTAAATAAAATCAGTTTCAGCTGCCAACCAGGCCAACTGATCGCCTTGTTAGGCGGACCGGGTTCAGGAAAATCAACTCTCATGAATCTCCTACCGCGCTTCTACGATTACACAAGCGGCTTCCTGACACTTGATGGAGTCGATCTAAAATCCTACCCAAGATCCTTCTTGCGAAATCATATCGGAGTTGTCGAACAGGAACCATTTTTGTTCAGCCGATCCATCAAGGAGAACATCACTTATGGAGTTAACCGGCAGGTTTCCGATGAAGAAGTTTTTGAAGCCAGCCGGGCAGCTGCTATACACGAAGTCATCTTATCATTCACTCAAGGATACGATACGCTGGTTGGTGAAAAAGGCGTAACCCTATCCGGGGGGCAAAAACAACGAGTTGCTATAGCCAGAACACTTCTAAAGAATCCAAAAATATTGATTCTCGATGACGCAACTTCATCTGTCGATGTCGAAACTGAAGCCAATATTCATCAAGCACTGGACAGATTAATGAAAGGCAGGACTACATTTATCATTGCTCACCGTATTCAAAGCTTGATGCAAGCAGATCTAATATTGGTTCTCGATAACGGTAAAATTATCCAACAGGGCATTCACAAGGATTTGATCAAACAGCCCGGGAAATATAAAGAAATTTTTGACATTCAAACCAAAATCGACACGGCCTTACAGCAGGAGCTCGATCTGTCCAAATGAGTTAAATTATGACTGAATCGCACAGGTTCGAAGAAGAAGAATTTTCCGGATTATTCACCGGGCAAGTGGCACTGAGAATCCTCAAACAGGTTCGTCCCTATACTTCCTGGGTTCTGGGTTTTGTCATTTCAATAGGTCTGGTTTCTTTTCTTGATTCTTATTTTACATTGTTAAGTAAAAGAATTATCGATGATGGTATCGGAGCAGGTAATTTTACGGTTCTGAGAGAAATATTGATCCAATATGGGTGGTTAATCCTCATCCAGGCAGTCTCAGTGTTTGTTTTTATTTATTTCGCTGGAATTTTGGGAGAACGCGTCCAATATGACCTCAGGAAAGAGATGTTCATCCATCTTCAAAAACTCTCTTTGTCATATTACAACAAAACACCCGTAGGCTGGATCATGTCCAGGGTATCTTCTGATTCTGAAAGAGTAGCCCAATTAGTAACCTGGGGTTTCCTGGATCTTGTCTGGGGTATCTTGAACATTATCACAGCAACTTATTTTATGATGACGATCAACTGGCGATTAGGTTTAATCGTTCTCGCCATTATCCCGGTTTTGATAATAGTTGCTGCCCAGTTCAAGAAGAAGGTCCTTGTTGAATACCGCCAGGTCCGTAAAATCAATTCAAAGATTACTGGTTCCTATAACGAAAATATCACTGGTGTCAGGGTCACAAAAGCGTTCAGTCGCGAAGAACAAAATATGGAGGAGTTCGGTGAACTAACCGAGGAAATGTACAAAGCCGGATACAGAGCTGCCTGGCTTTCCGCTTTGTTTCTCCCGATTGTTTTGGTTATCAGCTCTATCGCATTGGGCAGTGTGATCTGGTATGGAGGTCTTCAAGCTCAGGTTGGCGGAATCACAATCGGTGGGATTCAGGCATTCATTTCATACATCACATTTATGATTTGGCCGATTCAAGATCTTGCCCGGGTATATGCTGAATTACAAAGATCCATAGCGTCCGCCGAAAGGATCTTTTCGCTACTGGATACTGAACCGGACATTATAAATAAACCAGACGCAATTGCTATAGGCTCGCTCCAGGGAGAAATTATCTTCGATAAAGTGCAATTCCATTATGAAGAAGATGAAATTGTCCTGACTGATTTCTCGCTTACCATCAAACAAGGAGAAACCATCGCACTTGTTGGCCCAACCGGTGGAGGAAAATCCACTATAGTCAACTTATTGTGCCGTTTTTTTGAACCCAAAAACGGAAATATTTTCATTAATGATATAGATTATACGATGCTAACCCAGGAATCAATCCAGTCCCGAATTGGAATAGTATTACAGACACCCCACTTATTTTCAGGTTCAATAGAAGAGAATATCCGTTATGGAAATTTAGCTGCTTCCAAAGAGGAAATTATCTCCGCAGCAAAACTTGCTGGAGCTCACGACTTCGTATCGACAATGGAAAAGGGCTACCAAGAAGAGGTCGGTGAAGGTGGAAATCTACTATCTGTGGGACAAAAACAGCTGATCAGTCTTGCCAGGGCAGTTCTTAGGAAACCTGATATTTTTATCATGGACGAAGCAACCAGTTCGATTGACACAATCACCGAAAATCTAATTCAACAAGGGATGGAACACCTGATGGTTAACCGGACCAGCATTATCATCGCCCATCGCTTATCAACAATCAGAAAAGCCGATCGAATTTTATATATCAAAGATGGCTCCATCGCCGAGATGGGTTCCCATAAAGACCTTTTGAAACACAAGGGATTTTATCATCGCTTATATACCCAGCAGTTCAGGCATGATATGGCTCAAGAATACGGAACCCCCTCCCTCCAATCAACTCAGGCGTAAAAAAACGAGTAAATGTTTGGAAGACACTAATAATGGTTTTGATCACACGTAACCATATTATCCATAATGACCTTATCCACTCATTTAATCAACTTATCAAATATTTGATTATAAATACTTAACGATCAATTGAAAAATATGATCTATATTGAAATTTTCTAATCAGTCTTACAACCTCCAGATCTTATAGGGTTAATATTCAGTATGTCGATTTCCTCCCTACTCAATCAGTGGAAAACAGATCCATCCATTGGTCCTAACATTTCAACCTGGCAAATCATCCCTTCCCGGATTCCAAGTTACAGCGATATTCCACCAGAGATCGATTCCAGGATCAAGACGCTTTTAGCTGGTCTAGGTATCCATTCCCTTTATTCGCATCAGGTAAAAGTCTGGCAGATGGCCAAATCTGGAAAAAATATCGCTCTGGTTACTGGCACATCTTCAGGAAAGACATTGGCTTACAGCCTGCCAGTTATTGATAAGATCTATAAAACAAAAAACTCCCGGTCTCTATTTCTCTTCCCGACAAAAGCTCTTGCGCATGATCAACTAAGGTTTCTACGCAAATTTGAAGATTTGACTGTACAGGCCTATGATGGTGATACACCAAAACATCTGCGAAAATCAATCAGAAATAATTCTCAACTTATTGTCAGTAATCCAGATATGCTTCATCTAGGTATTCTTCCATACCATCTGGAATGGATTGATTTCTTCTCGCATCTGGATTTTGTCGTTGTGGACGAAATCCATACCTACCGGGGTGTTTTTGGATCGCATGTTGCAAATGTTTTTAGAAGACTCAAGCGGATAACAGACTTTTATGGTTCAACTCCGCAATTCATTCTAACATCAGCTACAATTGGAAACCCTTGTGATCTTGCCGTCCAACTGATAGCTAATGATGTTTCAATAATAAGCGAAGATGGTTCTGCCAGAGGAAAAAAACATTTTTTAATCTATAACCCTCCGATAGTAAACGAAAAACTGGGTTTACGTGCGAGTATGCAGGTTGAAACTATTCGCTTGGCTAATGACCTGATTCAAGCTAATTTCCAATCTATATTATTTGGCAGATCCAGAAGATCCATTGAATTTATGGTTTCCTCGTTGCGTGATAAAATGCCAGAATATTCCAATTCAATCAAATCATACCGAAGCGGTTATTTACCCATTCAGCGAAGAGAAATCGAGGCCGGTTTAAAGACGGGCATTATACGGGCCGTTACTGCTACTAACGCACTTGAACTTGGTGTTGATATTGGAGGATTAGACGCTGCGATCCTGGCGGGATACCCAGGCACGATTGCAGGAACTCTCCAGCAGGCCGGCCGATCAGGGCGAACAGAAAAGGAATCTCTTTCAATTCTGGTAGTTTCCAGTACACCTCTTGATCAATATCTTGCAAACCACCCAGAGTATTTGTTTTCCACAAATCCTGAAAGCGGGCTGATCAATCCTGACAATTTGTTAATCGCCCTATCACACCTGCAATGCGCCCTCTACGAACTTCCCTTTGATGATGCAAGTCAATTCGGGAATTTCACAATCAGCCAGACTAAAGAACTTCTTGATATATTAAAAAGTGCAGGACAAGCCCATCAATCCAAATCAACATATTTCTGGATGGCAGAAGATTATCCAGCAGGATCCATTTCTCTTCGAACCGCAACAATAGATCAGATCGTTCTTCAGGTGATCGACCCTGGTAATAAAAAATATAATATTGGATTTGTCGACAAGGAAAGTGCTTACTGGATGGTCCATCCAGGCGCAGTTTATCTTCACGAAGGTGAAAGTTACCAAGTAGATGAACTCAACCTCTCTGGAAACTATGCCCTTCTTTCACCAGCATCTAAGGACTTTTACACGGAAGCTGATCGCCAAACCTCATTTGAAGTTTTAAACCTGATTTCTGAAAAGACCACTCCGGGAGCTAAGAAATTCATAGGTAATATAAAGGTAACTTCCCAGGTCACTGGATATAAGAAAATCAATTGGCATCGCTATGAAATTATAAGTCGGGAAACATTAGATTTACCGGCTACAACCCTGGCCACTCAAGGGTTTTGGATTACTTTAACCGAGGACACTGAAGATCGTTTAAAATCAGAAGGAATCTGGTCAAGCAGTCCAAATATTTATGGACCTAATTGGGATGAAATACGGAATACTATCCTAGTACGCGATCAACACACTTGCCAGATCTGTGGTAAATTCTCTGAGAAAAATCCTTTGCATGTTCACCACAAGATGCCTATGCGCAGTTTCGTAAGTTTTCAGGAAGCCAATCAACACAGCAATCTGGTTAGTTTATGCCCTCGCTGTCATCAAAGAGCTGAATCGGTTGTCCGTGTAAACTCCGGTATCAACGGCTTGGGCTATATTCTTCACGGACTGGCACCTCTCTTACTGATGTGTGATCCAGGTGATATAGGAGTCTATACGGATTTCCAATCGCCGTTTAAAGATCCCAGACCCATAGTTCTTCTGTTTGAATATATACCAGGTGGAATTGGCTTCAGTAAAAAATTGTACGAAGAAGAAATCGCTCTCCTGGAAAAAGCTGAGGAATTAATAACTAACTGCCCCTGTAACGATGGCTGCCCGTCTTGTGTAGGTCCGGGGGGAGAAAAAGGTTCAGGCGGTAAAAATGAAACTCTGGCTATTTTAAATATACTCAACCAATTTAAATAAGAGCACCATAAATAACATTGAATAAATAAAGCTTTCTGTTTATAAGTATGGCCAGTGTAATAGAAATTCATTCCCCCGGTTCACGCAATTCCATGTTCATCAGGAATCTCAAACTGCCCGAATTCGCCTCGCCTCATAAATATTATTAATTCTCTCGAGCAGATCCAGTGTCCTCCTTAACTCTGATACGTTCCTAACGCCTAATACAAGATTAAATACTGCTTCTCCCTGCTTTTCATCTACGTCAACCCTTAATTCCATTAAGTTAACACTATTATTCGACAACACAGTTGCGATATCTTTTGTCAATCCCTCCCTGTCATAAGCTTTGATAATAATGGGGACAGGGAAAGTTCTAACAGGAGAACCCCAGGAAACTTCCACCAAGCGTTCCCTATCTTTTACATTCAAAATATTCCTGCAATCCAACCGGTGAATTGTGGCACCTCTGCCCCGGGTGATAAAACCAATAATTTCATCCCCGGGTGTCGGATTACAGCAGCCTGCTAATTGGTTCTTAATTCCCTTTAATCCTACAACGGTTATATCACCTGAAGTTTCTCTGCTAATTTCTCCCAGGTATTGGGTAGGAAAGACTCCTGCGTCTCCTTCTTTTTGAACAACCAGGACATGAACTACTCTCCCAAGCGAAATGTCACCACACCCGATGGCTGCTAATAAATCTTCGGGTTCTTCATAATTGAAACTCTTTGCCAGGCCTTCGTAATCAAAATCTGTACCCAGACCAAGTCGCGTTGCTTCTTTTTCAAGCATCAATCTGCCGCTTTCAACATTTTGTTCTTTTTCCAGTAACTTGAACCAGCGCTTGATCTTACCTCTTGCGGATTTAGTTTTTACAAGTTCAAGGTTTTCATTTAACCAATCTCTGCTCGGTCCTCCTCTTTTCGCTGTTAATATTTCTACCTGATCTCCGGTTGCCAATTTGTGGTCCAGGGAAATTAGCCGACCATTTACTTTTGCTCCCCGACAGCGATGACCTACTTCAGTGTGAATGTTATACGCAAAATCAATTGGCGTTGCTCCGACAGGCAGATCCAGAATATCCCCTCTGGGAGTAAATACATAGACCCGATCGCCAAACACTTCATTTTTCAATCCATCGACAAATTCCTGGGCCGATTCAACATCATTCTGCCAATCGAGCATTTGCCTCAAATAGGCTACCCGTTGTTCAAAATCTTTATCCCTTTTTTGGCCTTCTTTATATCTCCAATGGGCAGCGATACCATATTCCGCCTTTCGATGCATTTCTGGTGTACGAATTTGAACTTCAAGAGTTTTCCCATCCTCATAAACAACAGAAGTATGAATAGATTGATACAAACTGGGTTTTGGAGCTGCGATATAATCATCAAATTCGCCCGGCATCGGTCTCCAATGCATATGAATAATTCCGACTGCTGCATAACATTCTTCCTCAGAATCTACAATTATTCTCACTCCTCGTATATCGGAAAGCTGACTAAAAGGAATTTTCTTCCTTATCATTTTTTTATAAATAGAGTAGATATGTTTTGGTCTGCCGGATACATCAGCTGCCATTCCTGCCTTGTTCATTATCTTGGTTATCTGTGATGTAATTTTACGCATTCTCCGTTCTCTTACAGATCGCCGTTCGTCCAGTTGTTTGGCAATGTCGTGATAGACTTCTGGTTCAAGATACCGAAATGATAGATCTTCAAGATCCCATTTCATTTGCCAGATACCAATTCGGCTGGCAAGGGGTGCAAATAAATCCATGGTTTCCTGGGCTATACGCTGTTGTTTTTCTTCAGGTAAATAAAGCAATGTCCTCATATTGTGAAGCCGGTCTGCCAGTTTGATTAAAACCACCCTGGGATCTTCGGCCATGGCAAGGAAGGTTTTCCTGAGATTTTCAGAAGCAAGTTCAGCCCTCCACTGCTTCAAATCTACATCATCAATAGCTTGTTTTGTAAGATCTTTTATCTCACCTTTCTTGGTCGTATCACGTTTAGAAACCCGTGGAAGGGATCCTAATTTAGTCACTGCTTGAACAAGGTTAAATATTTCAGTGCCAAAATCCCTTTTCAAATCTTTAAAATTTATCCCGGTGTCTTCTACTATATCGTGAAGTAAGCCAGCGGCAACAACAGCTGGAGGCACATGCATATCTGCTAGAATAGTACCTACAGCTTTACAGTGATTGATATAAGGCTCTCCTGAAGCTCTATTTTGGCCTTTATGAGCTTTTTCTGCAGAGTCAAGCGCTCTCTGAAGAAGTTCTTTATCAACCTGGGAATATTTATCTGAGAGTGATCCTATAAACTTTGAAATTTCCATGCTGGCATTCCTGTAATTGCACCTATGTCTAAAAGCTCCTTGGGAATATTTTCCAATTATACCTTTAACGATTACTCCAAACGATGACAGGAATGGTCAGGTTGACTTGAATGTGCCCTTAAGCTAAACTATCATAATTACAAGTTTTAGGAGATCCGATGACCAGCTCCATTAATTCAAAGAAAATAGCGGCAGTTACGGGTGCTACGGGCGCAATAGGCCAGGCTCTAGTTACCGGATTGGTCCAAAATAATTTTCAGGTCGTACTCCTGGTCCGGGACCCACAGAAAGCTGTTCGATCAATTTCAAAAATAAATATTTCTTATAACCAAGCCGCACTTGATTACCGCGTGGTTGATCTATCCAGTCAATCAGACATCAAATCTTTGGCAGATTCCTGGGATATACCCCTTCATGTTCTGATAAATAATGCTGCCGTCACCCCCCGCTCCAGGGAAGAAACAGATCAGGGTATTGAGCTTCAATTTGCAACAAATGTATTGGGATATTATTGGATGATAAGATACTTTTCGGACATATTGAGATCCTCTGCGCCCACCCGTGTTGTTAATGTCGCCAGCTATTGGGCTGGGGGTTTGGATTTATCTGATCTAGAGTTCAAGACCAGGCCATATCATAACCACAAAGCGTACCGCCAATCAAAACAGGCAAACCGTATGCTCACTCCTATTATGGCAAACCAATTTGATCCTACACAAGTTACAATTAATTCCTGCCACCCCGGTGATGTCAACTCAAACCTGAGTAATAACCTTGGGTTTGGAGGAAGCCAATCACCAGCGGATGGCGCCGCGACGCCGCTCTGGTTGGCAAGCTCCTATCAGCTGTCCGAAATCACGGGACGGTATTTTGAATCTCTGAAAGATATTGAATGCCCTTTCGGTTCAAATCGCCTTGATTCTGAGAAGTTATTTAAGATATGCCAATCTTATCAAATATAATTCCATTTCCACAATAACGACTCTCCAGGGCCCTTTATGGATTCATCCACTCGAAAAATTATCCAAAATAAAATATGTTTCAGCAAAATAATTTGCTTGTCGTATTTTACATCTCTATTATTAATTATCACTGGATGCCAGATTATTCAAGAAGGACCAAAGCCAACTCCGCAAGATAACACATTAGCTATCTATCTACCGCCAGAAACTAGAGTTGCTCCCCTGGCTACTCCCGTTATACATCGCTCTCCATTTTTAACCTGGGTGGACCCTGCATTTCCCGAAACCATTCACAACCAATTGAGTTCAATTAGTACTTTAATAATCACAGAAGATATTGATGAGGCCCTCGTTAAAATCACGGCGAACACCGGTCAACTTTCTGGATCCCTTATTTATCTCACAGTGGTACCATTTTATTCTTTCAACGCTGATATATCTTCTTCTGAATTACTCTCACTGTGGAAGGCTACAGAATTAGATCACAATTTTTATAAAAAGATCTACGTTACTGAAACGTCAAAAACTGTCCTCTCCCTGGTTTGGGGGAAACCATCAAATAATCTCGTTGAAGTTGTTGACATCGATGAACTCATATCTACCACATGGGATGATCCAAGCTCGCTAGCAATTATTCCTTTTGAAGATTTAGTCATCGATTGGAAAGTATTAAGTATTGACGGCAGGGATCCTCTCGGTCCTCAATTTGATCAATCTTATTACGAATTATCAATCCCTGTTAAAGTAGAGACTATTGACATCCCCCTCACTGCCCTTCAACTCCCAACCCTTTTAAGCAATTTTGATCCGAGTAAACTTTCTTCTGTGGCTCTCACAGGCGTTACTGCACTTGTCAGGGATACCGCGTCATTAATGGAAGAAAAAGGTATAACATACCCTGCAGATAATATAAAAGTATTACTTGCTAATGCCAGCATTACCCATATTAGCAATGAAGTCCCATTTGCTGAAGATTGCCCATCACCAGATTCCAACCAAATTTCATTATATTTTTGCTCCAAAGAAAGTTATATAGAACTCCTTGAGATAGTGGGCACAGATATCGTTGAACTGAGTGGTGACCATTTTAGCGATTGGGGACTTGAAGCAATATATCTTTCCCTGAACCTGTATCGCGACCGTGAATGGCTAACATTTGGTGGAGGTGAAAATCTCCAAGCCGGTTTAGAACCGGCATTTATCGAACACAACGGCAATTCATTTGCCTTTATTGGTTGCAATGGTAAAATTCATGAAAAATATGCTACAGCAACAGATTCAAAGCCTGGTGCTTCCCGATGCAATTTTGATTGGATGATAAATAAAATTACTCAACTAAGTTCAGAGGGATATATAGTCATAACCACCCTGCAACACGAAGAAGTAGATAGCTTTAATTCAATTGCAATCCAACAATATGATTTTGGACGTCTGGCAAGCGCCGGTTCAACTATTGTCAGCGGCAGCCAAGCCCATCATCCACAAGCATTTTATTATACAGGCAGCACATTTATCCATTACGGTTTGGGAAATTTGTTTTTTGACCAATGGTATATCGCAAAGTATAATGCTAAAGAACATGCCAACAAAGACAAAGCTTTTATCGATATTCATTATTTTTATAACGGCGCCCACATCAATACCAGATTGATCACTCTTCAGTTTATTGATAACGCCCAATCCAGATTAATGACTTATGATGAAAACGAATCATTCTTAATGGATGTTTTCCGTTATTCTGTCTGGGAAGGAAAACCACTCATTCCAAATACTTGGTAATCTCCAACGAAAGAAACTTATGCTAAAACTTAAACCTTCTCTGATTCCTTTTACCGCTCTACTGCTGCTGATGATTGCCGCTGTCCTAATTACACTATTTGATACAACAAATGTTTCAGCAGCAAATCTCCATTCAATTCAATTTGGCAACTCGACCACTATTCTAGAAGATGAACCCGAAGAGGAGTCAGATGTGATCCTGGTAATAGAGATCGCTGTTGGCTTACTTCTGGTTGCATCCCTAGTTGGATTTATCACAGAACGCCTCCGAATACCTTATACAGCTGGACTGGTTTTAATAGGATTGGTTTTGGCCCTGGTAGTCCAGCGTGAAATCAAAGTCAGTCCCCAATTATTTTTAGGGATATTGGTGCCACCATTAATATTTGAAGCTGCTTTTCAGGTTAGAGCCAAGGACCTCTTTAGAGATCTCACTCCAATTTTGAGTCTGGCAATTCCTGGAGTGTTATTAACAACTTTCCTCGTTGGTGGAGTACTGTATTGGGGAACAGATTTTTCTATCGTAACTGCATTGTTGTTTGGCTCTTTGATAGCTGCAACAGATCCTGTCGCAGTTGTGGCATTGTTCAGGTCTTTAGGTGTTCCTCACCGTTTACAATTGCTCCTGGAAGGTGAAAGCCTTTTTAACGATGGGACCGCCATTGTTATATTTAACATAATGCTGACAATAGCAATCACGGGGTATTTCAATTTAGGTGAAAGTATCTTGACATTCTTCATCGTTTCTGGGGGAGGGATTATTATTGGTCTGGTTCTGGGATTAATAATTTCGTTGACCATCAGTTTGGTAGATAATTCTCTGATAACAACAACTTTAACAACTGTGCTTGCCTTTGGTTCCTACATCATTGCTGAACAATTCCATGTCAGTGGCGTGCTTGCCGTTGTTGCTGCAGGCATTGTAAGTGGGAATCTTGGTCCTCAACGGATGGCGCCCACCACAAGAATTCTGGTTTTCAACTTCTGGGAATACGCTGCTTTCCTGGCGAACTCATTTGTTTTTTTACTCATAGGTCTGCAAATTGATCTCAATCTTCTTCTCACTGATTGGAAAGCAATTCTCTGGGCTATACTGGCCGTCTTGGTTGCCCGGGCTGCTTCTATTTATGGATTGTCATGGATTGGCGGAGGCATTCCAACCAAGTATAAACATGTGCTTTATTGGGGAGGATTAAGAGGTGCAATTTCTCTTGCCTTGGCAATGAGTCTGCCAGCCAGTTTGGGTGAACAAGGAACCCTTATAAGATCTATGGCCTTTGGAGTCGTTCTATTTACCCTATTAGTCCAGGGTATAACCATGAAACCATTTATCAATCGGATGGGTTTAATTGAAAAAAGCGAAGCTCAAACAGAATATGAAAGCCTTAATGCCAGAGCAGTCATGGCCCGAACAGCCTACCGCCATCTTGAAGCTATGCACCAGGATGGTCTCTTATCCAGGCATGTTTGGAATATTCTCTCCAAGCCCATCGAAGCTCATGCCGAATCATTGATCGATGCAGCGACCAGCACACTTCACACGTACCCAAATGTTGAATCAAAAGAGTTAGAGTCAGCCATCCTAGAAGCTCTACAAAGTGAAAGGGCAGCCTTGAGAAACATGCTGCAAAGTGGAAGTATATCCGAAGAAACTTTTTCTGATTTAGCCCAGGAAATCGATTCATCGATATCGGAAAACCAGGCAGATCTAATTCAGTCATTACGGAGGGAGGGATTAAGAGATATTCAAGAATTAATGACTGTGGTTATCCAGGAAAAGGATCTTGACGTAATCACCTCATTACTTCAGCCTTCTGGCTATCCCATAACACATATTGCCAGCACAGGTGGATTCCTTGGTAGAAAAAATGCCACCCTTTTGATTGGTATTCCTTCAGGGGCTCATAAAAAAGTCTATTCAATCATCAAAAAAGCAACTATTGGTCAAGCGCATATAACAGCAGGTGAGACTGGGGATCCTACACAACCTAAGCTGGGAATCGCCACATTGTTTACACTAAACGTCGAAAGGTACGAGGAATTATAATCATGAAAATGATCCTAGCTGTTATGCCTACAAATCTCAGTGACGAAGTATCAAAAGCCCTCTTAGAGGATGAATATAGGGTAACAAAGTTTGCGTCAACTGCTGGAATATTAACCGGAGGAATCACTACTTTGATGGTTGGAGTTGATTCTGAAAATGTTTCGAATTGTCTGGATCTAATAAGGGAACAAATTCCCCCCGCCGAACAGATCGATTCGTCCCATGCTCGTGTGACTATTTATGTCTTAAAACTTAAGGATTTTATCCAGGTGCAAAATGAATAAAAAAATGATCTTGGCTATTTTAGAAGATTCCGAATCCCATTCGGTTATGAGAGCCTTGCATGATGCCGGACATCCCCTGACATTAATCGATTCCACGGGTGGCTTGCTTCGACGTGGTAATAGTACATTGATTGCCGGCGTAGACGAGATCGATGTCGACAATGTAATCAATCTGATCAACCATGAATGCAGTCCAAGTGTAAATCCGTTTAAGAAACGAGCCACTATCATGGTTTTAAACGTAGAACATTTTGAGCAAATTTCCTAATTTCCCAACTTGCCAAATAATAGACTTAAAATCTTTCTAGTACCTTCTAATTTTGGCAGTTTTTATTTTTCAGCGTTTGGTCAACCTGGGTTATAATCTACTCAGACACAGCTTGTTTGATAAAGAGGAAAATTTCTATGTGGCTGTTAACAATCCGCGTACCAGGAAAAGAACCCCAAAAATACACACTCAAGCCCGGGGGAAACACAATCGGTCGTCATCCAAATAATGATATTGTCATTGCAGAACCATCTGCTTCAAGGCAGCATGCCCGCATTGATTACAACAGAAGCACTGATACAGCTCTATTGCAGGACCTCTCCAGCACAAATGGCACATACATTAACAGGCGTCGTCTCTCTTACACCTACCGCCTCCAGCACTTAGACATGATCCGAATCGGCAGTTCAACAATCAATGTGGTTATCAGAGGCACAGATGAACCTTTAGATACAGTAAAAGGACCTCAAAAGTTCACCCGAGAACGGCTGCTCGAGGCCCTTGATCACCATACCGTTTTGATGTACCAAATTTCTGAGCGGCTTAACACAGTTATGAATCTTTCTGATTGTCTGGAAGAAGTAGCTTTTTTGATGAAACAAGCCATGGGCGCAGACAAATGCAAAGTTATCCTCAAAGAACAATTTGACCAGATGGAAGAATTTGGTTTTCCGTCCACTCTAGCTAAATCGGCGATTGAAGAGAAATCTGCTGTTGTTATTCCTGATATGGCTCAAAGTGATGCAGAATCTGATAGCGAAAGCGCTACATTACTAAAAATTAGCTCTGCACTTTGTGTCCCAATCATGACAGAGAATGAAGTAATTGGTCTGATTTATATGTATAAATCGAGACCTGATGCCAGACCATTTACAAATACAGATCTCCAGGTAGCGATCGCTATCAGCCACCAGGCTGCCTTAACAATTCAACGAGTTAATCTTTTAAACAAAGTTCAACAGGAACAAAGTTTGAGGCAGATGTTCCAACGTTTCGTATCACCTCAAGAAGTAGATTACGTGCTCAGGGACTATGATCTACATGGAACCCTGCCGGGATTGAAAGAGCGCAAGATTTCTGTTCTTTTTGCTGATATCGCCAATTCTACTGGTTTAGCAGAAACCATGGGCGCCCAGGATTTCGGTAAAATGCTCAATAAATACTATCTTGAGATCACCAACATTATTTTTGAATATTTCGGAGTAGTCCGTTATCTTGGTGATGGGGTTCTGTCAGTATTTGGCATGTCCGATGAAAAACCAAACCACAAACAAAAATCTGTTGAAGCAGCTGTCGATATTATAAAGCGAATGCAAGCACTTGCAGATGAATTTGACCAACCTCTCAATTTAAGGCTTAGCCTTAAATCTGGCAGAGCAGTTGTTGGTTATGTAGGCACCAGTGAGAGAGTAGAATTTACAGTTCTTGGCGATCTTGTTAATGTTGCCAAAGGCATGAACTCATTTGCGGGACCAAATCAAATAGTAGTTGGCGAACATATTTACAAATCTGTTTCCGACCAATATACAATAAAAAAACTTGATTCAATAATTGTTAAAGGGCGCAAAGGCCAGGTCAAGATCTATGAAGTAATCATTCCAGAATAATCTATATAATATGTACTATAAGTAAATTGAAAGCACCCTTACGGGTGCTTTCAATTTACATGAGCTAAATATTCACATCAATCAAAAATAACCATATGAAAAATTCTCCAGCAAAGACAAAAGGTACTTCAAAACAAATTTTAGTGGTGTCCGGAGGACATCTTTTCCATGATTTATATACCTCTTTCCTGGCTCCTCTTCTGCCCATTCTCATAGAAAAATTCTCTTTGTCCTTAACGTCTGTTGGGATTCTGACAACATTTTCCAGGATACCTTCCATTCTCAATCCATTTATTGGGTATATTGCTGATAAAGTTGGTGCAAGATATTTTGTTATTTTCGCTCCTGCAATAACTGCAACCCTGATGGGTTTACTGGGACAAGCTAATTCCTTTTATTCACTTGCAATCATCCTGTTTTTGGCAGGGACAAGTTCAACCATGTTTCACGCAGCGTCACCCGGTTTAGTTGCCAGAGCTTCTGATAATAGGAAGGGATATGGACTCAGCCTATTCATGGCTGGCGGTGGTATTGGCCGCTCATTGGGACCATTATTAGTAGTATGGGTAGTCTCCGTCTGGGGATTAAACAGTATTTATCGCTTGATGTTTCTGGGCTGGTCTGCAAGTTTCATATTATTCATCCAGTTCAGAAAATTGGATATTTCCCCCCAGAAAAATCCACCTCTGAAATCCGCCCTTCCCCTATTCAAAAAGTTCTTTCTTCCTCTTTCCATTGTTGTGGTTTTACGCTCAATTCTAACCGCAGCTCTCAGTACATATCTTCCAGTCTACATGGTTCAATCAGGCGCTCCACTCTGGATTGCCGGCGCTGCCCTAACAGTTCTTGAAATGGCTGGTGTGGCCGGTTCACTTTTTATAGGTCCGCTCAGCGACAGTTTTGGGAGAATGAAAAGCATTAAGATATCTTTGTTGATTTCAGCATTTCTTGTGCCTATTTTCCTGCAAGTCCAGGGCTGGTTGGTTTTTCTCCTATTGCTTTTATTAGGCTTTTTCAGCTTATCGCCAGGTACATTGTTTTTAGCTCTAGTGCAAGATAATTTTCAGAAATACAGGGCAACCGGCAACGGCGTATATCTCCTAATCCATTTATTGTCCAACGGATTAATGTTGATCTTTATTGGATTTATTGGAGACAGATTTGGGCTGAAAACCGCCTACTTAATTGGTGCGGCAGCCTCCCTTTGTTCAATTCCTGCACTTGCTTTGCTTCCAAAAATCAAAAACTCCTAGGAATTTATGGAAGAACTGAACTCTATTTCTCTCAAAAATGTATTTTTAACTTGGTGGCCACTTGCATTAAGCTGGTTTCTTATGGCTCTTGAGCTGCCTGCCCTTAGTGCTGTAATAGCTCGTTTGGCAAATCCAAAAATTAACCTGGCAGCATATGGAGGAATTGTATTTCCTCTTGCTTTGATTATTGAAGCCCCCATAATTATGCTGTTAGCCGCTTCTACTGCTCTCAGTAAGGATTGGGTTTCCTACAAAAAAATCCGCAGGTTCACCCACACAATTTCTGCCGCATTAACGGGACTTCATATAATTACCGTTAGCACGCCAATATATTTTTTCATCACAAGAACAATTTTGGGAGCGCCTGAAGAAATCATAGTCCCCGCAAGATACGGATTAGCTATCATGCTCCCCTGGACCTGGGCAGTTGCTTATCGAAGATTCAATCAGGGAGTCTTAATCCGGTTTGGGCATACAGTCACAGTTGGTAAAGGCACTTTTGTAAGATTGGCCGCAGATCTATTTGTATTAATAATGGGCTATTTTATCGGTTCAATTCCAGGCATTATTGTAGCTGCGTCTGCTGTGGCTACCGGCGTAATCAGTGAAGCATTGTACATTGGTTTCAAAGTCAAGCCAGTGATCAAGAACCAACTCATGTCCCAGGATCCTGTGGAACCTGAATTATCAAAGCCAGTATTTCTTAAGTATTACATACCGCTGGCTCTTACCTCTCTGATAACACTATTGTCCCAACCCCTAATCAGTTCGGCGTTGAGCCGGATGCCGAGAGCTCTAGATTCTCTGGCTGTCTGGCCAGTTCTTTCAGGTCTATTATTCATGTTCCGTTCGATAGGAGTTGCCTATAACGAAGTTGTGGTTATCCTTCTAGACAAACCTGGATATTATCCAAAACTCCGTTCGTTTGCTATATTATTGTCTGGGATAACTACTGTGATGTTATTGATTGTTATTGCCACACCTTTATCCAATTTCTGGCTTGAGTCTATTTCGGCTTTACCTGCACCTCTCATTACCCTTGCTCAAACAGCTCTCTGGTTTAGCTTATTGATACCAGGAGCTACCGCATTACAAAGCTGGTATCAAGGTTTACTGCTTTCCAGTGGAGAAACCGGGGGGATTCCCGAGGCCGTTGGTATTTTTCTATTGATTACTATCACCATATATCTTATAGGGATAAACCAAGAATCGATTCCCGGCATATATTTTGGCACAGTTGGTTTTTCGCTGGGAATGACTGGTCAAGCATTGTGGTTAAAATTCAGAAGCCGAAAAGTGGGGTCTATATCCAAGATTTCATTATCAAATATTAAAGAATAAACACCTCCCAAAGAAGGTGTTTTAGCTCCCCGGGCGGGATTCGAACCTGCAACCTATCGGTTAACAGCCGATCGCTCTACCATTGAGCTACCGGGGATTTTTAACTGCGGCAAGATTATAAACAGATATAGAGACACTGTCAAGACAACTAATCAATTTTAAAAATATTTAGGTCATTTTAGTCTTCAATTGAAGAGAAATTTTTTGATTTTAGTTATCAGCATTGTAATTCAATTAATCCTTAGACATTTGACGGATATGTTCCTTAAATGTATAATCCTTTAGTAATCCAAGTAAATTTATTAGGGGTTTAAATGGCATTAAAAGGCAATCTGAGAGATTTTTCATTTTCTCAACTATTGAATTTAATAAGCCTTGCAAAAAAAACCGGTACGCTGGAAGTACACGGTCCGGATAAAGCTGCCACTATATCATTTGATGACGGCAAGTTAAGCTATGCGCAAAACAATAGATCAGATAGCGGCCTGGCTGCTGTTCTGTTCAGAACAGCTAAATTAACTGAAAAACAATTCCAGGTCATTAAGGATAAAGCCATCAATATTGGTGACAAAGAATTGGGTTTGATGTTAATAAATTCCAACTATGTCACTCAGGAAGAAATCCTTTCCAGTTTGAAGCAAGAATTTGTATCTATAGCCAATGATCTTTTCGCCTGGGAAGAAGGAATTTTCCAATTCGAAAATAACGTAAAGCCACCTTCCGACAAGATTTCATTGTTAATCAGTCTAGAAAATATAATTATTGAAGGCTCCCGCCAACTTCAAGAATTAGAGCGTCTGCAGGATGAAATCCCCAGCCTTGACATGGCTTTGAAATTTACCGAGAATCCAGGAACTAATATCAGGAATGTGAACCTCAGCGTCAAAGAATGGCGTGTTGTATCCTTTATTAACCCAAAAAATTCCATGAAACAAATAGCTCGCACAACCAAACTTAGCGAGCTAGATTTTAGAAGAATAGTTTACAGCCTTATCCAGGCCGGACTCGTGGAGATTATTCGGCCAGAAGGTGTTGCGCCACCAACCCCAAAGATTCCTACATTGCCCGTGGAGGGAGCGGATGAACAAAAATCTCTCGTCAATCGATTGATTTCCAGAATCCGTTCATTATAGGTAGTAAAGCTGTTATCATCACCTGAGAGGGATATACCCTATGCAAACCGTCAAAATGGTTGTCACCGGTCCATTCAGTTCTGGAAAAACCCAGTTCATTCAAACTGTCAGTGAAATTGACGTTGTGGCAACTGAAAGAAAGATTTCTTCCGAATCCGAAAGAATTAAAGAAACCACAACCGTGGCAATGGATTTTGGCAGGATCACAGTAGATGACGATTTGGTCCTTTACCTGTTTGGTACCCCAGGGCAAAAACGCTTTGATTTTATGTGGGAAATCTTATCAGAAGGTATGTTGGGTTTTGTAGTGATGGTGGACAGCTCACGACCTGAAACTTTCCGGGAAGCTCGCCGTATCCTGGAAACATTCAGAGCTTATGCCCCTACTCCATATGTTGTTACCGCAAATAAACAAGACCTGCCAGATGCCTGGGACCCAGAAGATATGAGAATTGCCTTACGTCTTTCGTCCGAGGTAAAACTGCTTCCTTGCACGGCCACCGATAAAGAATCAGTTAAAAACGCGCTTTTAGAACTTTTGTATAGTATTTTAGAAAGAATGGATTCCTGATTGTAATCCCCTTTTCTAAAACATTTATCCAGGCCAATCGCAGAATTTAGCCTGGATTTTCATTTTTTCCTTAAATCTCTATATTCGTACAAAATTGACCAGACTCTTTTAGCTGCTTCAATTTGAATATTTAAGGACATCTTCGAATCTCCCCGGGACCGATCAGCAAAATATATGGGTATTTCTTTAATTCTATAACCCGTCAGGTGGGTGATATAACCCATTTCAACTTGAAAAGCATATCCTTGGGACTTTACTCTCTCCAACGGGATTCCCAGCAAAGTTTCCCTTTTCCAAGCCCGAAATCCACCAGTTACATCCCTGATTGGCATTCCCAAAATCATTCGTGCATAAAAATTTCCAAACGATGATAATCCTTTTCGCCAAAAAGCCCACTCCCGATCGAGGCTACCTCCCTCAACGTATCTAGATCCGAGTACCATATCATAGTTTTCAAGATTAGTTAAAAGTAAAGTTACTTTTTCAGGATTATGCGAAAAATCCGCATCCATTTGAACGATCCTCTCTGCACCTTTGCTTAGGCAGATTTTGAAACCTTCGATGTACGCAGTTCCCAATCCCAATTTTCCTTTTCTGTGCAGCACATCAATCTTTCCAGAATATTTTTCGGCGAGCTGATCAGCTATTTCCCCAGTACCATCAGGACTATTATCGTCTACAACTAGAACATTCAAGGATGGGATATCTAAACCGAAAAGTCTCTGAATTATGATTGGTATATTTTCTGCTTCATTAAATGTTGGAATGACAATTGAAGTTTTTAACACTTGTCTCCTTATTTAGATGATCAATCCAGGGGTTTTTTAGGGATAGTAAATTCACAAATATCGTGACCTAAGGCAATACATTTTGTTTCGTGAATCTGGAATTCTTTACCTCCAGAGATCCATTGCAGACCCTCCTGAAGTAATCCAACCAAATAATAGCATACCGCGTTTTCGTCAACTTTTCGTCCCCAGCAAACTGGGCATCTTTCTACTGCGTATATGAATGAATCCACCCCGTCATGCACTGTTGAAATTTGATCACTTTTTTCTGAAAATATCCTTGCCATTGCTAGTAGGCCAATTTTCATTTTCTTATGAAGTGGAAGAACACGGAAAGCGAGGTCCCCGACTCCAGCAAGAGCTCCATAATCTTTCAATACATCAGCGAATGTTGTCCGCCCTATCCTTAATGCAATACCTCTCCCGCCCCTCAATCCGTAGATATCCTCCATGGCTTGATTGATCATAGAAAAATGGGCAAAATCAAATGCCTTTTCAAGATTATCAGGAGGCAAATGATCCACCAGGGCTGACATTTTAGAATAGTTCAGAATAGTGCTTAAACCGTTCTTTCCCAAAATTTCACGGAGAGACTCCAGGAAAATACGGGCAAATTTATTGGAGTTATAATAACCGCTTTCGGGTATTTTATTCATAAACTAAATTAATCCTGAGAGAGCTTCTGCTGTCCGTTTAATATCCAAGAACATCAGGCCAAGTTTAGCGTTTGAATTTGCCATAACAGTTAAGACAGCTTCTATACCAACGGAGGTCAACAAAACATAACCGTTATCACCTCTGATATATACCTGGTTCAAATTACCCCTACGAAGTTCCATTAAAATCCTTTCCCCCAGTGATAACATAGCAGCAGACATGGCCGAAACTCTATCCTCTTCTATATTGGCTGGAAGAGCTGAGGCAATTATAAGTCCATCCACGCTGACAAGAGCAGATGCTTGAATATCCGGAGATGATATCTGCAGCTTTTTTAGTTCCTCCACCATAAGTTTTAATCTTGAAACACTCAAATTCTACACTCCCGAAATTAGATATCACCCAAATGTAACATTCTCAAAAAGCTTAACATAATGGTATAACTGTGTCAAGCAAAACAGTATTTAAGCCATTTCCCACCTCAAATCGCTTTTCCTTTATAATAGCTGAACAATTTATAATTTCGTAAGCCTCGTCCAAAACAACGTTAAGGCACCGGCCAAAAGGAATACCATGGATTTATTCGACAAATGTCAAACATTCGTAAAAGCCAGGGAATACCAAGCAAGTGGCTTATACCCATATTTCTTACCTCTGACAGAAAGCGAAGGCACAGAGGCTGAATTTGATGGTAAAAAATTAATTATGTGCGGCTCAAATAACTATCTTGGCCTTACTACCCATCCCGAAGTACAGGAAGCCGCCAGGAAAGCAATTACTCGATATGGCAGCAGCTGTACTGGCTCGAGATTTTTAAACGGCACCCTCGCACTCCATGAAACACTTGAAAATGAGCTAGCTGATTGGGTTCAAAAAGAAAACGCCTTGGTCTTTTCAACTGGTATGCAAGTCAATCTGGGTACAATCAGTTCCCTGGTTGGCAGGAAGGATTACGTCATTCTTGACAAGGAGGATCATGCCAGTATCGTAGATGGCGCCAGATTGAGCTATGGTAAAATGGTCCGCTTCCGCCATAATGATATGGACGATCTCCGAAAGAAACTATCCCGATTGCCTGCAGACTCCGGAAAATTACTTGTTGTAGACGGTCTTTTTTCAATGGAAGGGGATATCGCCCCCTTGCCAGAAATAGTCCCTCTCTGCAAAGAATTTAACGTCAGATTGATGGTGGATGATGCTCACGCAGTTGGCGTGCTGGGAAAAGGGAGAGGAACGGCTGCACATTTTGGATTAGCTGATGATGTTGATTTGATTATGGGAACTTTTAGTAAGTCATTTGCTTCAATTGGCGGATATATAGCTGGCGATGAAGATATTATTCACTTTATCAAACATAATGCCCGATCTCTCATATTCAGCGCCAGCATCCCTGGGCCAAACGCAGCAGCAGCATTAGCAGCCCTTAATATTATGCGAAGAGAACCTGAACGTGTGGAACGGGTCAACCAGATAGCAGATAAGATGCGTCGGGAATATCAAAATCTCGGGTTTGATATTGGCAGCTCTGAAACACCGGTAATTCCTATTATTATCGGTGAAGACATGTTAACAATCAAAACCTGGAAGCTGCTCTTCGAAAACGGTGTGTTTGTTAATCCAATTCTAAGTCCCGCCACACCCCCCGGCCGTCAGCTGCTGCGGACAAGTTATATGGCAACCCACACTGACGAGCAGCTTGATAAGGTGTTGGAAATTTTTGCCAGAGTTGGCCAAGAACTTGGTTTAATCTAATCCAGTCAATCTAGTCTGGTTTTCCTGTATTCAGATCAGGTAATTTCAAGCGGGGTTCAATCTACTAATCTAATAATGGCAGTTAGATAATTGCCGCCCAGTTCTTTTTCTTTAAGGAGTTTCATGAGTATTCGCATTTATCACGCAGATAGCTACCAGAAGAATTTTAATGCTAAAGTTGTTGAACATGATCTTGAACTCAACGGTATTATTCTCAGCCAGACAGCTTTTTATCCCGGCGGTGGAGGTCAACCTTCAGATAATGGTGTATTAACATTATTCCAAAATAATATTACGCTTACGAGCATCAGGTCAGTTGCTGGAAAAATAGTTCATATCCTCCCAGAAAATATATTGTTGCCAGAGATTGGATCTGAAATAACAGGTGAAATTGATTGGCCCCACCGTTTTCAACTTATGCGAACACATACTGCCATGCATGTTTTATGCGGGGTGATCTTCCGAGATTATGGTGCATCAGTCACCGGCGGAAATATGGGACCACTTAATGGAAGAATGGATTTTGAATTCGCATCCCTGCACAAGGACCTGGTGAGCGTGATAGAAGGGGCTATTAACCTGGAAATCAACAGATCATTGCCTGTCACCTGGCGGGATATTCCCAGAGAGGAAGCCTTGCAAATTCCGGATTTGATCAGAACAAAAATAGACCTTTTGCCAAAGAATATCGAAAATATCAGGGTAGTAGAAATTGTAGGATTAGACTTACAGGCAGACGGCGGAACCCATGTTCGCAACACCTCTGAGATCGGTCCTGTAAAGATCATTGATTACAAAAGCAAGGGAAAAGAAAATAAAAGAATTTATCTTGAGCTAGTTGAATAATCCTTTCCCATGAAATTTTCTTCAAAAAATCGCTGGGTTGCAGTTGGAATATTTTTCCTCTTCATGCTTCTCCACCAAACAGATCGTCTATTAATCGGCCCCTTGACATCAGCCATCATGGCAGATTTCAGTCTTAGTGAAGTCCAGATGGGAGGTATAATCACCGCGTCATTAATTCTAGGTAGTATTTTTTATCCGATTTGGGGATTTTTATTCGATCGTTTTGCCAGACCCAAATTACTTGCCCTGGCTTCCCTGATCTGGGGAATCACAACCTGGTTTAGTGCCATTGCTCCCACACCTAGACTATTTTTAATATCACGTGCTTCAACTGGAATTGATGACTCTAGCTATCCAGGGATCGGAAGTTTAATTTCAGATTACTTCCCTCCTGAAAAGAGGAGCAGGATTTTTGGATTTTTACAAATATCGATACCTCTTGGCTATTTGTTAGGACTAATCCTGGCATTAAATTTTGCTCCAGTTTTTGGCTGGAGAATCATCTACCTATTCACTGGATTATTAGGTATTCTTCTGGCCGGGCTCATCTATTTTGGTGTTAAGGATATTCCAAGGGGATCAAGTGAGCCAGAATTAGCAGCGCTGGATAATATAAAACCTCAGGCAATGAACCTGGGATTAATTCGGGATTTGCTTAAAATACCCACATTGGCCATTCTTTTTCTGCAAGGATTCGTCGGTGTTCTTCCCTGGCAGGTTATAACTTTCTGGTCTTTCAGATACCTAGAAGTGGAAAGGTCTTACACGCCTTCAACCATTTCTTCGATTATGATACCTGCAGTATTAATGATCGGTTTGGGGTATTTTATGGGAGGATATTTTGGGGACCTTGCCTATTCAAAAGACGTACGGGGAAGACTCTATGTTTCTATTCTAGGCGTTTTTATGGGTGCGATTTTCTTAAGCATCAGCCTGAATATCCCACCTGACAATGTGAGTCTTTTTCGCATTATGCTCTCGATCACTTGTTTCTTTATTCCCTTGGCTTCTCCCAATATCGCCACAACAGTATACGACGTAGTTCTACCAGAAATCCGAAGCACGTCGACTTCGATCCAGTATTTTCTGGGAAATCTTGGATCAGCTTTTGCCCCCTTACTGGCGGGCTTGATCAGTCAGAGATCTTCCCTTCGGACAGCATTGCTGACAATCAGCCTGTCCGCCTGGCTTGTAACAGGTATTCTGCTAATTATCAGCACATTATTCCTTCCGGAAGACAGAAATAAATTACAGCAGGCTCTCCGGCAAAGAGCTGCGCAGGAAATCAGTTCTTAAATCTTCTTTTTTTAGTTATTAAATTATAAGCAACCAGCATAAGCATCACTGAAGATAATACTGCCCCGAGCTTAAATGATTCCGGGCTGTAGATGAATTCCACCTGATGCATACCCAGAGGAACTTCGGCTGCCATAAATAAATAATTCGCCCTGAGCGCAGTACCTTTCCTGACCCCGTCAATCTTAATATACCATCCGGGAAACCAAGTCTGTGACCAGAAAATCCATCCTCTATCAAGCAAGTCTGCTTGGATCTTCAAATATCCAGCCCTTTCATCCAAAATTTGAATTTGGCTTTCTTTTGATTCGCTGCATAATTCACCTAATTTTTCTGGTTTTCCCTCTAAGATGATTTCATTTGATAAATCAATCTCTGCTGAGAATATTAGGTCAAGCATTTGGTGATCATCGTCTAAATATCTAACACAATTCAAAAACATTACTTTATCAATTTTTCCAGGTTGATATGTTTTCACCCAGGCAGATCCATCAGGCGAGCTAATGCTTATTCCACCTATCTCCATCAAATCCATTGCCTGGTTATATGACAATTCATCATGATTTATGAGTTCTAACTTATTGATTTCATCCATCCAGACTTGGAATCTTGCGGGGACAATAGGATCAAAGTTGTTAACCATTTCAATTCGTCTTAGCATGGCACTATTGGGCAGCATGTATTCGTAGATTGTGTTCCATTCTTGATTTGGTTCAAATGTGTCAAACTTGAAAAATTGCTCGAATTTTACTTCGTACTCAGTAATTTCAGGCATGATAAATCGCTTGGCTGACCTAAGATTTTGTTCTATTCCATAAAAATCCAATTCTATTGACGGATTTAAACCCCATCCTGCAACAAGTAGGTCCAAGCTTACAAACCCAATCAATAGGTACTGCCATATTTTAGTTTTCTTATGTCGATCACTATCGGGTTGAAACAAAAGTAGTAGAGCTGTTCCAATTCCCCAAAGCCCAGCGAGCCCAATGGAAGAAATAAATGTTGTTTTGATATCCCTTAAGAAGTAGGAAGCCAAAGCAGCCGCGCCGCTGATTGCAACACACCCAGCAACTGCCAACCTGTTCCAATATAGTCCCTTGCCAGTTGGCGGCCTGAGACGATCAATTCCAATTCCAGCAAGTACGACCAGAGAAAATTCCGCCCAGATTGAAAATCTTGTTGGTGCCTGGAATAAATCGAATGTAGGTATGTTTCGGTACAAATATGGAAAAACAGGTGTATTCTTGCCTAATGCTAACAAAAAGCTAATACCAAAGATTATGAGTAAAAATACGATCAGCTTTTGATGTTCTGATCGGGGATTTTGATTTTGGCCAGATTTTCTTTTAAATAATCTGATCATCGTTCCCAAAGCCAGAATAATTGGAAGAATACCAATATATAAAGCATCCTCCCAGTAATTTCCATATCCCCAGTAATTTCCAGAGGCAGGATTGCCAAATAAATCAGGAATAATAATAGTTAAAAATCTCCAGGGCCAAAATGAATATGTCATTGCCTCAGCAAATCCATATTCTGAGGCCCGGGCAGATTGAGATAGATATTCAATAGTTGGTAGAAGTTGAATAGCGCTAATTCCTAAAGCGATTAGGCCGCTAATTATGAACTTCCCAACTACGAGAAGAGAGTTTCTTAAATATTTGTTTTCATCGGGATTGATCAGGCTCCAGAAAAGGACCCAAATCCCTCCTAAGAGGACTATATACCAGGCAGTCTGGGCATGCCCAGCAAGAAACATCAAACCGAGCACCAGGCCAGTTTTCCAGATTGATTTTTTCTTTCCGCCTACCAACTGTTTAGAAAACAACAGAACCCACGGCAGCCATGCAGCAGTTGCATTAATACTCAAAAATCCAGCTCTGGCAACCAGGTATCCAGATAGCGCAAACGCCAAGCCACTGATGGTCTGTCCTATTTTTCCAACATTGATTTCCTCCATCAATTTAGCAATGCCTATTCCGCCCCAGGAAAGATGGAATATGACCAGAAGAGTTATACTCCAGGCCATTAGTTTTATACCTCCGGCAGTGTAAAAAGCAAAGTGCAACCAATAGGGAGGGTAAAACAAAGCAGATTGGTAATTAGCTATTAGGGGAGCTCCCATTCCCACCCAGGGATTCCATAATGGAAATTGTCCATCCAGTAAAGTCTCCCAGGCGAAATCCCACCAGGGAATAAATTGGATAGATGATGTGCCCCAAAAAAGCGCTTTTCCAGTCCACAGAGTGTGTGAAAACAGGATCAAAGGTGCAAGAATGATCGGAAAATAGGTGCTCTGGAGGATTTTTTTCATTTGCTGCAATTCAAATACAATTATTCCATTTTGTTTAATTCATAAATTGTATATTCGCCATCATTATAAATCTGTTTAAATTCGCCCGAATCCTGGGGCTTCCAGTCCCACAGATCCCTTTCAATTGGCCCCCAAACCAGGAAATCAACCTCATAATACTCCAATATTTTTTCCTGTTCAGATTTATCTGTATGTTGAGAAAACAGAATTTCAAGATCCCCTACAATCCTATTGTTCCCGATGCTCTCAGGTCCATGTCCAAGAACAACCCTGGCTGGAATCCAGGCGGGCAAATTATTCCCTATCTCAAATGAGGACAAAACAACTGGCCTCTCTAGATCTTGTTTTTCAATGAACTGGTACATCCTAATCTCCCCAACAGGTCTAAAAACTGGTTCAGCTAATGTAAAGGCTGTTGATATAGATCCAATCATTAGAATTAAAGTCGAAGGGAATACCAGCATCAGATATCCCTTCCACATCTTATTTAAAATAGCCCTTTTTAAGAAGAAGGCCAGAGCACAGATTACAATGATTACCCAGGCACCTTCCACCAATCTTCGCTGGGTATTAACAGGCGCGTAAATCAATATCGGCAACATCAGCAGCCAACCAGCTATCAGCAGTCCCTGATCCCGGTTATTGTTCAATAATGTTCTTAATCCTGGATACACTAATGGTAATAATAAACCATATGCAAATAAATAATGGCCAATATGAGGAGAAAGGAGCAAATTTTGGGATGCCCAGCCAATTAGATATGGGTCAGACAAAAAAGCTATGCTTGTATAGATCACAATGGGAGAAGATACAAATATAGCCTGAATAGGTTTTTTGAGAATTTTCTTAATCTCGGAAATATTATCTTGAAGAGATTGTTTTTTCGTTATCATTATGTCCAGGATAGATATCAAACTGTGAAAACCAACTACTGCCCAGGCGATGACCACCACCATTGGTTGAAATAACCCTAAAAATAACCAGAATTTACCTGCTGAATAGCCCTTTTGATTTTTAAGATAAGAACCCATCCCCCATAACAGTAAAGCTCTGGCGACTGCAAGATGCGGAAATCCCAATAATCCTAGAAACCCAAAACTTTCAGGCGAGATGAACTCCATAGGTACAGATCCCAAGAAATGTTTTTGTTGTAATAATACAAGGACCCAACCACCTCCACCGCCCAGGATTATAAGAGCCAAGGCCCATAATCTGAGATTCTTATCGGGGATGAAGATTGATATAAAGTCGTAGCTGGCTAAAACGGCTAGAAATATACCCAGTACTCTGAATAATTGATACAGGGCTATCAGCTGCTCATGCTGCCCTGGTTCTGAGGTAAGTTTACCCAGCAATATATACGGTAAGAAAGCGAGAACCCCTCGCTGGTATTGTGAACTGTATGGTGATCTGAATAACCAATCCCCAGCCGCGCCAGCGAGCATTTTCGCAACATACGAATTACCGTCT
>SDBT01000142.1_pt1 | contig 95231 bp, 82 predicted proteins | sample 2277101 | NCBI WGS metagenome assembly SDBT01 (sample SAMN10404973, study PRJNA504765) | marine sediment metagenome | isolation source: marine sediment core GS10_PC15, 103 cmbsf | place: Arctic Ocean: Southern Knipovich Ridge | collected 2010
CACTCGTTTGCGTCCTACAAACGGGTACCAGTAAACGTTGTGATAGAAGTTGCTGGCGAAGTATGACCATGGCACCAATGGGCTTTGCAGCAGGGGTTTCTCTAAAGGTTTAAGCGGACCGTGGTAGATCAATTTTTGACCGCGACTGGCGAGGGTGTCTTCTTGCACGAAACCCCAGGGTTCTTCGGATTCAATGTCGTAACCGACGATCTTTATCTGACTAGGGTCACCGGTTCCAAGATTCATCTCATGGGCGCGGCGAATGAACTGGATTTGCATTGGATTGAACCCTTGTAACCTGGCAGATACAGCGTCGATCGCCACCTGGTCGGAAGAAGCCAATACGATATCTTTTTCATGCCAGCGCATCGCTCGCGGACCGGGACCATCTCCTGCAAAAGTGCCGTCCATGACAGCGAAAATTCCGGGGTGGATGTCCTGCTGGATCATCAATAGATCTACTAAGGTGTCATGAATCACGGAATGAGTCCAATGTCTGTCGCGGTGCAATAAACCGCCGAAGGCATTTTTCATCGCTCCAGTGATAGTGGTGAATACGTGAGTCTTGATCGTTGGAAGTTGGATTATGTTCATCCCTACCAGGGATTTGGGAATGAAGATGCCACCCGGGTATACTTGATCCAATACCAGGAGCGGTCGTTTTGGGACATATTCTACCCACTCGAAGTCTTCATTGTAGAGATAAAGGCAAGGGATGTCACATTTATCGGTGACGTACTTATGCTTATTATTGCGTTCCCCGTCGGAGGTGTCGACGACCACCGTATCGTTATGCACACCGACGATATCTTTATAGCCAGCTTCCTGCAGGGTGCGGATAACGCCTTCAATCTGCCAGGGCGTGGAAGAACAGGCTGGATACCAGGTTTGCCAGGAGATATTAATTTTCAAGCCCGTTTGCAAATCTTTAGGAAGTGCCTCTTCGAAACCACCCAATTCCATAACGCGGGTTATGTCCTCTAATATCGTTTCTGGGGTAGTTTTTAAGACCGCCACAACTCCTTTGCCGGGGAAATCAGTCATTATATTACCTCATCTGTTTTATGAAGGAATCAAGTGAAGAAGTCATTGGGTTACAGTAAAGAACAAACATGTGTATGTTATCATTTTACCTCGTTATCTGGATTAATATTTTTGTATAATATTATGTTTTATTGGAGGTTTAATATTGAAACAAGAACTCCCACCATTCTTCCAACAATCTGATGAAGTTGTGCGTGCATTGGAATCATCTATTCCAGTTGTCGCTTTGGAATCTACCGTCATCACACATGGTTTGCCTTATCCACAGAATCTCAATATTGCCCTGGAAATGGAGAGAGAAGTACGAATTCAGGGCGCGATACCGGCGACGATTGCAGTTCTGGACGGAAAAATCCGGATTGGCTTGGGCAAAGAGGAATTCAAGCGACTGTCTCAAGCTCGGGAGATGCATAAATTGAGCGTGGCTGATTTATCGACGGCAGTCGCAAAAAGGTGGAGCGGAGGCACGACGGTAGCCGGGTCGATATTTGCTGCAGCAAGAGTAGGAATACGAATATTCGCAACCGGTGGAATTGGGGGAGTGCATCGGGGAGAGGACTATGATATTTCTGCAGATATGTCTCAACTGGCGAAAATCCCTATCATCGTCGTTTGTGCGGGGGCGAAAGCGATTTTAGATTTACCTGCAACACTGGAGTATTTAGAGACGAATTCTGTGCCTATAGTTGGGTATCAAACGGATGAATTTCCTGCATTTTTCTCGCGCAGCAGCGGATTGAAGATAAACGTAAGTGCTGAATCGGCGCCGGAAATTGCTGAAATTGCAAAGGCGCATTGGAAATTAGGATTGAACAGTTCAGTGCTGGTCGTTAATCCACCTCCACAGGATTATTGTATGGATTATGAACTGGTTGAAGAGGTTGTTGATACGGCTTTAATGGATGCTGGGAAATTGGGAATTAGTGGCAAACAGGTGACGCCGTATTTATTGAAAAGAGTATCTGAACTGACATCGGGAGCCAGTCTAAAGGTTAATTTAGAATTGCTGCGCAGCAATGCCAGCTTGGCAGCGCGGATAGCCAAGGAATTGGAATAACTTCCGAATTAGATTAATATCCAATTGTGGGGGCTATTGAGGGTGTAGGCGTTCGAGTTCTGGTGGGCCAGGGTGTAATTGAAGGAGTAACGGGTGACGGGGTTCTGGAAGGCCAGGGTGTAGGGGAACGAGTGGGAGTGGGCGAGAGATAGCGTGTCGCTGTTGGGCGAGTAGTACTGGTGGGTCTTGGCGTGACAGTAGGTATTCGGGTCCAGGTTGGTATTGGAGTTGCTGAAGGCCAGGGAGTGCGAGTTGGGGTATTCGTCTTAGTAGGGGTCATGGTAGGAGTTGGCGTCAGACTCGGCACTGCGGTGGGAGGATCTCCCTGGACAGTAAAGCGCCCGCTGCGCTTCCATGTCATCCCTGCGAAAATTTGGACCTCATATTCACCAGACAGCCATTCATGCGGATCGGGTTCCCAATCTGTGAAACCTATACCCCCAGAACCACCGTTCCATGGTATTGTCTCGTAGTGAACGAGTTCTTCGCCCTGGTACCATAAAGCCGACCATTGAGAGCCCACGATCATGCTATCGTAGCTAAATAAACCGTACATATGGTCAATGGGGTTCTGAAATATTTCACCGGGCTTTAATGGGCGGTATTGCTCGTCTAATCCATCAGTGAAAGTTAATTTGCTGAACACAGCCTCTGGATTTGGGGTTGTTGTACTTTCAAATTCCAGTTCGATAGCAAGAGGTATATGAGGGGTGGGTGAAGTAGTGGGTGTATATGAGATCGCTGGGGAGGGCGTTATTGAGGGAGTTAATGTGATTGTTGGGGAAACTGTAAGCGTTGGTGTACGTGTTATAGTAGGAGTCAGGGTAAATGTCGGCGTTGGAGGAAAAACACGATATATCAGAGGTTCCGCTTGAGTGGGGAGTAAAAAAGCCAAAATTGCCAGGAATAGTGCGATAAAAAGCAGTCTCCATCCGCGCGTCATCTGTACACGCCGCATACGGAAGAAAGGTAAGGTGCGTGCTCTGCGTATTAACCTTGTCCCCTGCCAGACACTGAAAATCAGGGCTACGATGGTGATGAAAAGCGCAGTTTGGATTGCGGTGTGAATATCAAGGGACATGTATTTAAGTTAACTTTCGTGATTATTAATATTCTAGACCATTAAATATATGCACATTCAAGTAGAATTATAACAAATCTCAGCTTGAATCAAAAAGGAAAATCAAATTTTCTTATTTCAAAAATTAATGAGCGGATTCAAGCATTGTTGAATTGCGCAAGGTCCCAATACCTTCTATGGTCGTCTCGATCATATCACCATCAGAAAGAGACCCAACACCTGCTGGAGTTCCGGTCAATAAGATATCGCCGGTTTCCAGTGTCATGACAGAGGACACATAGGCGATCAGTTGGCGTACACTGAAGACCATGTCTCGAGTGGATGCCATCTGGCGCATTTCCCCGTTTATATAACATGTGATCAATGCGTCAGAGGGATCAAAATCTGTCTCAATCCAGGGACCGATTGGGCAGAAAGTATCAAAACCTTTGGCGCGCGTCCATTGACCATCGCGTCTCTGTAGATCTCGTGCGGTTATGTCATTTCCAACCGTATAGCCAAGCAAAAAGTCTAAAGCTTCTTCGGGAGATATCCAGCGTCCGCGCTTTGCAATCACGGCGACTAATTCGGCTTCATGCTCTACTTGTTGGGATTGAGGGGGTAAAATTACGGAATCACCTGGTCCGATCACGGACGAAGGTGGTTTAAGGAAGAGTAGTGGTACCTCGGGCACTTCACTGTCATGCTCTCTTGCATGGGCAACATAGTTGCGTCCGATACAGATGATCTTGGATGGTTGTACCGGCGCCAAGAGGCGGACGGAGTCCTTTGGCAGGTTTGCTTCTAGACGCCGGAATTCGCCAAATGGTGTCCCTTCTATAGGTCCAATAAAAGTTTCGTCCGAATCAACAAGCGCCCAGCCATATTGTGGGGTTTCATTACCTATCTGGTAGCGAACTAAGCGCATCTTATAAAAGTATATCTGTAGAAAGGTTTTGGAAAATTGACCTATGTATAGTTTCCAAAATCATATGGAGTATTGTCGTAATGCCGCTTTACTTGAGCGGAGATTGGATTTGTTTTACGAATTTGGTAAACGCCTGTTCCGAACCAGTATACCGATCGGCAAATCTCCAGCGGAGTACTTGTGACAGGGCATAGACTACTGCTTCCAGGGAAACGATACCTATACCAATACCTGGATGTGCTTGAGCGGATAAAGTGAAATCAGCGAAGCGCGCTGAAGCCAAGGATACCGCTCCCACGATTGCTGCAGTAGGAATATTTTTTAGCTGTGCTTCCTTCAATGCCCGGGCGATATAAGGCGCCTGCCCTGCCACTTCCATGGCTAATAGCAAATCCTGGGGTGTGCTTATGTTGACCGTGCGTGCTAAATCGGCGATACCGGAGCGAGCAATGTAAACTGGGAAGCCTCCTTGCTCGAGATAAAGGACAAAACTGTATGCAGTTGGTTGGGTTGGTCCTTCAGCCAGAACGACGATTCGTCGTGCTCCACCTATTTGTTCTACTAAGCCGACTAAAGCGTCAATATCTAAAGAATTGCGTGTGCGCTCCAAGGCGATTGATACTTCGTTCATGGCATCGAAGGCAATCCCTGTTACTGATTCTGGATCACTTGCTTCCTGAGGGCGAATAAGTAATTCTTTTTTTACTCGTGCTCTAATTTCACGCTGCAAATCCGGGTAACCAGAGTAATTTAGGGATTGTGAAAATCGAACCACAGTGGCTGCATCGAGGTCCAAAGTATGCGCTAATTCGCTGGCGGTCATGAACGCAGCCTCGACGTATGAATCGAGCAGGAAGTCAGCTAGTTTGGCAAAGCTTTTTGACATATCTGAGCGGGCTGTTCGAATTCGTTCTTCATAGGTCATGGTAATTCTCCTTTTCCCCTCGGGGTGGTCGTCCCAATCGATTAGATGAGTGTACCTGGTATTTGGTTTTCCGTAATTCTTAGTTTACCACAAATCAGTCTGAGATGCAATGCAAAGTGAAGAATACCAGATCAAGTGCAAATACTACATGCATATTCAATAAAATTATAAAATGTAAGACGATCACAATAAATATTACTTGGTTGGTCTCTATTGACAAAACATCTAAACCACAATATAAAAAGGTATGCTCAAAGCGGGCGGTTAGCTCAGTTGGTTAGAGCGCTTCCCTTACAAGGAAGAGGTCGCAGGTTCGAGTCCTGTTCCGCCCATTGGTGTTTTGCGAGTGTAAAGGCATTTGTTGACATGGGGGAGTACTATACTTATCTAACACATTTTTTAAAGACATGTCATTTAGTTATCATGTGGGCATTGTTTAACTACTTAAAGGTGTAAAATTAGGTTTGGATGGCTGTATAATAATTTAAACATTTTTCTAATTTTCTTTTTAGGAGACTTACATGAGTGATTTTCTCTTTCGTGGTTCACTAGCTGATCTGGATCCTGATGTCTATCAATTAACCCAAATTGAAGCCGAAAGACAGGTGCGTAAACTTATCCTGATTCCATCTGAAAGTCAGGCACCGCTGGCGGTGCGTGAAGCTCTTTCGTCGGCTTTCCAAAATATGTATGCTGAGGGCTATCCGGCTGAATACACCCGCAGGTTGAGCGAAGAGGATATTCTGGATTACCCTGCTCGCCTGGCGCATTTTCGCCGTTATTCAGACCAGCGATACTACAAGGGTGTTGAATACGCTGATATTGCAGAAGCACTTGCCAGACGTCGATGTGCTGAGGCCTTTGCTGCAAATGGTGTTTCTGCGGATGAGATCTTCGTCAATGTACAGGCGCTTTCTGGCGGTCCTGCCAATAACGCTGTGTTTCATGCGCTTGTCAATCCCGGCGATACTATTATAGGTATGGATTTAATGCATGGGGGACACCTTTCACATGGTTCTCCGGTCAACCGGTCAGGTAAATATTACAACGCGGTTCCATACTCTATTGATCCTGAAACCGAGCGGATCAATTATGAGCAAATTGCGGAATTAGCTCTGGAATGTAAACCAAAATTTATCATCGCAGGGTTTTCGTCATATCCATGGACCGTGGATTGGGCTCGTTTCAAGGAGATTGCCGAATCCGCTGGGGCACTGCTTTTTGCCGATATTGCCCACGTGGCGGGATTGGTAACAGCCGGAGTATATCCATCTCCGGTGGGCTACGCTGACGTGATAACCTTCACTACCCACAAATCGCTCTGTGGACCGCGCGGGGCGAGTATTATGACCACGGATAGGGTATTGGCTCGCAAAATCGACCGGGCTGTTTTCCCTGGGGAACAAGGGGGACCGCATGTGAATGTCTTCCTTGCAATGGCTTTAGCATTCAAAATAGCACGCAGCGACCAATTTCGTATGCTGCAGGAGCAGGTTGTCAAGAACTGTGCCATTCTCACCGAACGACTTCAAGAGAATGGATTCCGGATACCATTCGGCGGAACCGACACTCACCTGACGAATCTGGACTGCAGTACTATCATAGGACCGGATGGGACCACACTCTCCGGAGACCAGGCATCTCGCATCCTAGATATAGCCGGTATTGTGGTCAATCGTAATACCATTCCTGGAGATAAATCGGCACTGGATCCATCTGGTATCCGGTTGGGTACCCCTTGGGTGACACAGCGTGGGCTCAAGGAAGAGAATATGAGGCAGATTGCGGACATCATTGCAGATGTTCTTAATTCAACTATTCCATATAGCTTGCAAGGTCGAAAAAAGAAGCTGCGCCGTGCAAAGGTGGACTTTACAACTCTGGAAGTAGCAAAACTTCACGTCCACGATTTAGCTCAAGGAGCAGGGATGGATTTCGAGCCGACAGTTCATGGTTATCCACACTTCAATTATTTGGATGACAAGCCATCCGGAAGATGGGTCGCGTTTGATATCCGTGGGGAAAAAGTGCGCGAGTTCCTCAACTTCGCCCTGGTAAGCGATGTAGGATCGCTCCAGACAGGAGAAAAACAAAGAACTGGTATGCACACACCTGTGGGCGAAATAAATGCGAATTTGAGCTGTTTAGGACCTTATTCTTTTCGATTGAGTTTGCCGGCCGGAAAATCAGGCTTGGCTGCTGCCTGGCTGCGAGACCTTTCGGATGGATATGTGGCATTTGACGATGATCCCATCCGTAAACTACCTGGACCAGTTGTTGTAATTGAATCATCGGATGAGCCGGTGTCAGTTCTTGAGGATGAGGTGCAGGCAGCTGACAAACCCTATTACATTGGAATACAGGAAACTGAGGGAGATTCTTTACCGGAGTTTATGTGGCAGTCTGAAGAAAGCGAGCTGCGCAAGACTCCGATTTTTGATATGCACTCTGAACTGGGAGCAAAGTTGATACCCTTCGCTGGTTGGAAAATGCCGGTCTGGTACACATCCGTCTTGGAAGAACACCTGGCAGTGCGAGAAGCTGCTGGCTTGTTTGACGTATCTCATATGGGAGTTTATCAGGCTGAGGGACCGGATGCGTCCGTTTTCCTGGATAGTGTGGTCGCAAATGATATCGCATCCCTGGAAGTAGGTGAATCATGTTATACACACTTATTAGATCCGGATGCAAATGTTATCGATGATTTACTTGTTTATCGCAGGGGAGAAGAAAAATACCTGCTGGTGGTCAACGCTTCAAATGATGATAAGGATTGGGCTTGGCTTAACAAAGTCAAGAATGGGGAAGTGCTGGTAAGCGTTACACATCCATCCGCTACAGCCTTTGGACGCAATGTGGTGTTACGCAACCTGCGCGATCCATCAGAGGGCAAAGATATGCGCGTAGACATCGCATTGCAGGGTCCGCGATCACGTGAGATTTTGTTAGCTCTGGGAGTAAATGAAAAAAACCGAAAACGAATTATGTCTTTAAGACGGACCCAATTGTGCGAAGCAGTGGTTGGAGGCTTTGACTTGGTAGTATCTCGCACTGGATATACGGGTGAGAAAATGGCTTTTGAACTTTTTATACATCCTGATAAAGCGAACGAGTTATTCCGGGTACTTCTGGAAGTGGGGGCGCCATTAGGATTAAAACCGATTGGTCTCGGGGCGCGTGACTCTCTGCGTACAGAAGCTGGTCTACCGCTATACGGGCATGAGATGGGGGCTGGGTCTGGGAAATTGGATGAGAGAGATCTGGGTGTCGCTGAAGCTGGTTTTGGCTCTTATGTTAAAACCTATAAACCGTGGTTTATCGGTCGCGATACATTTATTGAGCGAGAGGGTACACGTAAGGGTGTTGTTGTCCGATTCCGGTTCGGCGAGAAGGGGATCCGGATGGCGCATAACGGCGACCCGGTGTTAGATAAACGCGGCCGTGTAGTAGGATATGTGACAAGCTGTGCGGTCGATAGTGAGGGACTGCTTACCGGGCAGGCTTTCGTGAGCTTTAAGAATGCCACTGAGGGTTCAGAGGTCTTCATATACCAAAGCGCGCCGGATAAGCCTGGCAAAGCACCAGCAGCGCTTTCATTGGGTGACAGGTCTACACTGCCAACGCCTGCGAAAGTCGTCAGCCGTTTTATGAAGTGATGCTTATTAAGGTATCCAGCGGAATTTGTGTCTTTTTTGCTGGGATACCGAAAAAATGGGGTTGCTATGACTGAATCATTTCCGCCTCCAGGATTTATAACCGCGCAATCGGTTGTCGATGGCATTGAAGTCTATATGCCGGCTCCACTTGAAAAGGAAACTCAGGAGGAGGTCGTAGATTTTAGCTGTCCCCAATGCGGAGCAACCACTGCTTACAGCGTTGAAGATAGTGGATTGACCTGTTCTCACTGCGGATATTATGAAGCTCCCCCGAAAGAGGTCGTTGGCAAGGGCGCTCAAGAGTTTGAATTTACGGTTGAAACGCTGGAGCGCTCTGCTAATGGATGGGGTGGTGACCGAAATGAGATCGAATGTCAGAATTGCGGCGCAGTGACCAGTGTACCCATTGAAAGTCTGACCCATACCTGCGCTTTTTGTGGTTCTAATAAGGTTATACAACGCCAGGCGATCCAGAATATCCTGCGACCGAGATTCCTGATTCCATTCAAAATAGAAACAATGGACTGCCGGGAAATCGCTCGCGATTGGCTGGGGAACAGTTGGTTTGTGCCATCTAGATTACGTTATATTGCCGGTCAAACACAATTCACTGGTGTTTTTCTTCCTTTCTGGACATTCGATACGAACACTGAGGCGGACTGGAAAGCTGAAGTCGGTCACACGAAGACAAAAAGATATTATTCCAATGGTAAATGGAAGACGAAAACTGTGACCGAATGGCGTTGGGAAACTGGACATGTGGTAGAAAATTATGACGATTTATTGGTGGAGGGAACGGACCGGGTAAGTCACCTATTATTGAGCCGCATTAAGGGTTTCGATTTGGGAGCTCTTGTGCCATACGAGCCTAAATTCTTGGCTGGTCTTCAAGCCAAAGCATACGAAGTGCCATTGGAGCGTGGGTGGGAAATCAGCCGACAGCAAATGCGGGAACACACTCGCCAGGTGTGCCGAGAACAGGCCAGCACTCCGAAAATTCGTAATTTCAGCATGCACATGGATTACAGTGATGAAAGCTGGCGCTACATTCTGCTGCCGGTCTACCTGGCAACCTATAATTATGAGGACAAGATCTATCAGGTGATGGTGAATGGTCAAACTGGAGCGATCGCGGGTCAGCGACCTGTTGATTGGACGAAAATCTGGTTTGTTTTCGCAGCACTGCTTACGCCGGGGCTTCTACTGGGGTTGATCGGATTAATTACAATACCTTTTGGTGGAATAGGCGCTGCAATTGGCTTTTTCGGTTTTTTTCTCTTGGTAATTGGAGTGGTGATCGGGATTATCCTCCTTCGAAAAGCATACCAATTCGATGATGTGTGAGGCTCTCAAATGCCGGATCGTGAAAGCGATTTAGATAATTCAAAAAAAAATTCTATTACTTCATCTTGGGGAAGAGGATACGCGGCTGCGGTATGTGAAGACTGCGATTGGAGTTTCCTGATTTTCCCAGATCTCCAGACCATGCATTGCCCTCACTGCTATCAATCAACGCTAAAATCCATCCCAGAAGGTGATGATAGGGAACTGCTATATAGCCGGGCTCCTGAATTGGTGGTGCCGTTCCAGGTTACACCTGAATCTATGGATGATGGTATTAATAAATTTGCTAGCAAGATCCCCTTTGCTCCAAAAGACCTGACTTCCCAAAACCTGCGGTCCCGGTTGTGTCGCCTGTTTCTACCTATGTGGCTTGTAGACGCTGAGGTCCAAGCTAAATGGTGGGCAGAAGTTGGTTTTGATTACAAAGTTGTAAGCCATCAAGCTCATTACGATGACCACCAGGGCGGTTGGTCTTCGCGAGAAGTCGAAGAAGGGCGCATTCGCTGGGAACCTCGTCTTGGAAGACTGGAGCGGACCTATCACAACATTTCCACGCCCGCGCTCGAAGAAGATATGGTTATTAAACAGGAGATGGGTGCTTTCAAATTGGGAGAAGCGGTAGAATATCAGGTTAAAGAGATCGAGAACTCTTTTGTACGCTTACCTAACCGTGACACTAAAGATGCATGGGTGGAAGCAACCCCCGCCATTCAAATGGCTGCTACTGAAGAATGCCGCCAGGCATCCGGCGCTGATCATATCCGGCAATTCTCCTGGAAATCTCAATATTCAAACAACAACTGGACGTTGATGCTGCTTCCACTTTACACAACATATTATCTCGATGCTGAAAAAGTGGCACAACCCGTATTTATTCACGGACAGACCGGGCAAATCAGTGGTGTTCGGCGTGCATCAATGAAACGCGGACAGCGTTTGTCCTTGATCATTTTGGTTATCGCAGTGCTTATTTTCCTTCTGAGTATCGTATTAGCAGTTGCTTCAGTAGCGCTGCCAATACTTTTAGTTATTGGTGTTTTAGGATTCGCGATTGCCCTGTTGACAGCAGCAGGGGCTGTGGTGCCGATTGCGCTGGTATGGCAGTTCAACCGCAGGCAAAAAGCAGGTCGATCGCCTTATTTTACTTAACTGCGCCCGTAAACTGGAATCGCAGCTCCATGGATTGCGCAGGCATCGTCAGAGGTCAGGAATAAAATTACATCGGCGATGGACTCGGGCGATACCCAACGGTTGAAGTCGGCGTCCGGAGTCGCTTGGCGGTTTTGAGGGGTATCGATGGTACCAGGTAAAACACAGTTTACGTTAATCCCTTTGTGTTTAAGTTCAGCGGACATACTTTCGGTCAACCGTATGACTGCACTTTTAGAAGCGCTGTATGCGGCTGCATTACGGACACCTGTTAAACCAGGTCTGGCTGAGACATTGACGATCTTTCCGTAATTGTTCTCAATCATCGATGGTATAAACGCATGGCAAGATACATATACCGAACGAGCATTAAGATTCAGCATAAAGTCCAGGGTATCAAGGGGAGTTTGATGAAGAGGAGCTCCGGCGCGGTACCCACCTACTGTGTTGATAAGGATATCAATGCGTCCGAATTTCCTTAGTAATTCGTTTGCTGCCTCTTCCATCGAATCTGGGTTGGTAACATCCACCTGCTGAACAAGGTATTGGTCAGACGCATTAACCGTCTCTGGAAATATTTTTTTCATTTTATCCGGGGATCTCTCGAGAAAGCCCATTTTTGCACCTGAAACCATGAACTTGCGAGCCACAGCGGTTCCCAGGTTTCCGGTCGTTCCAGTTATTACTACCACCCGGTCTAAAAAAGCCAACATTTTTTCTCCTTTTCCTTAGAAGTAACAATAATAAATAATAACCTTTACCGCCCTGCTTGTTCTATCTTATCACGAGAATCTGAAATGTATTCTTACCACAAAAGCGTCAAAAAAACCCTTTGTTCTCCGCGTGTTCTATGATGAAAATTTGCTTAAAAGTCTTTGTTCTTGAAGGAAGATATAATTTTACAATGTCTTGATATAAACGCGGTGTCGTTTATACGGTTCTCCACCCAAGTTAACTATGTCGCGCGACATTTGTGTTGCCGACTCTGCGATTTGGGTCATTTCGCCGTGTTGAAATCTAAAATTTTGAGTAAAGATTGTCTTCTCCAATTCAGAATACAACAACGCGTTTCCACCTCTGCCCTGGAATTCAGGCAGGATCCCAGCCCCATTGACCGCGATCCAATCTGAACGTTTCATCTCCAGCAGCAGATCAAAGATGCCGAAAGGTAACAAGCGTCCTTTGGCGCGCTGTAAGGCTGCCGATATATCCACGAAACCTAGGACAAAACCAACTACATCATCCCCGTGGGCGATAACCTTAATCAAGCGTGGGTCGGCGACAGTCATGATCGTGTCGAGTATGAATTGAATTTCCCTATCGGTAAGCGGCGAATATTCCCAATTATCCACAAATGCTGCGTCATAAGCTTTGCCGATTCGGGGAGCCCAGGACTTTAATTCATTTTTATTTTCGAAATTCACTACGCGCAGGGTACCGCGCTTCTGTACGCGATCTGCAATGTTGTGTATCCGTTCTGGCAGGTGGAATTTCTCCCGACTCAGATAGCAGGATACGAAGTCCACTTCTTGTTCAAAACCCAGCGCTTCCACCATTTTGGGATAGTAGGGGTAATTGTAGTTCATCATGGTCATGACTTGCCGGTATTCGTAACCCTCGACCAGCAGTCCGTATCCATCCAGGACTGCGAATCCTTTTGGTCCCATGACCTGATTCAAGCCCCTTTGGTGAGCCCATTCAAATACTCGTTCAAAAAGTAAGTTGACGATTTCCTGATCTTCCTCAGTTTCGAACAGGTAAAATTGAGCGATGTGCTTGTCGTGATATTCGTTGTAGCGGCGCTGTTCTAAAGCCGCGATGCGCCCGACGACTTCACCATCTTGTATGGCAGCGAAAAAAACAGCTTCGGAATGCTCGTAAAAAGGGTGCTTTTCGCGGTTGAGCTGCATCTCGACGTCCATGTACAATGGAGGAGTCCACTGGGGATGGTCTTTATACAGACGGTATGGCAGGCGTACGAAGCGACGCACCTGATCCTTGTCATAAGTGTCAATTTTTTCTATTGTGAGCATGCAGCCTCCGGGATGGATAAGATGATGGTGAACTGAACTTATCAGTGTATACTAACACCTAATCCCGGAGATAGTTACAATTTGCGATTTACACCTAGAAATTCCTAATTTGCTATCTACGATTTGGATTCCTACAACATCTCAACCGTACATCCCAATCCGGGCACCTCGTTCACGACCAACCATCCATCCTGCAATTGAAAACCTGCCAAAGTGGGGTCATCCAGCAGTTCAAAGTGACCGTCTAGATCGACGTAGCGTACGTTGGGGCTGCTCAGGGCGAAGTGCAGCCCGGCTGCAATAAGCAGCGCCGGTTCGATCAAACAGCTTACCATCGTAGCAATTCCTGCTGCCCGCGCTATTGCGTCCATCTGTGTGGCGCAGTGAAGACCACCGCAGGTCGCCAACTTGACGCTAAATCCGTCTATGGTACGCTCGGCAGCCAGCTTCAGAGCCGAGGCTGGACCCGCAACGCTCTGATCTGCCAGGATCGGTACAGGGCTGTTTCTAGTCACTTGCTGAAGCCCATTTAAATCATCGGGCGGTGTCGGCTGTTCCAGCATCTCGAGCTTGTCTTCCAGGGCGCGGCTTACTTCCAGTGCATCATGCACAGAATATCCCCCGTCGGCATCCAGGCGCAAGATAAGATCCGGGAGAGCCCTATGGATCGACTGCACACGGCGGACGTCCAGTTCGGGATCGAGACCACCTTTGATTTTCAGCATTCGAAATCCACGTTCCGCATACCCGCATGCCAGCTCGACGCTCTCTTGAACATCAGAAAGTGGTACAGTAACTGAAGTCTGGATGCGATGGCGGAAACCACCCAGTAGACGGTATAGAGGCATTCCGGCAGCCAAACCTAGCAAGTCGTGGAAAGCCAGATCAAAGGCGCACTTTGCAGCTGGGGAATCTTTCATCAGGGGCGCTAGCTCAGCTAGGGAGTAATTGATATTGGTTGGATGCAGATCTGAGGTGCGGTCAGCGCATGCCAGGCAGGCTTGCAGACCATCATTCGGATCTTCGCCGGTCAGGTGTGAATGGGCGACTGCGCAACCCCAGGCTGTTCGTCCTGCAAGTAGTTCGATGCGCACAAATAGCGCTGTAATCTGAGTGATCTCGGGCAGTACAGATATACGGACGGGATGGCGCAGACTGAGTTCGACGGGTGTAACGACGGCTTTAGTGATCTGCATGCGGCACCTCCTCGATTGATCCTGATTTGATTATATCCTATCCATCAGACGTATAGTTTTACTAAATTAAGTCGTCACATGGAAGCGCCCTCGGATGAGATGTCTATAGGATGTAAAAGGAATATTCATGAAAAAACCGGTCAGCGTTGCTATGCTGCCGGTCACTAATTCGCTCTCAAGGGTGGATGAAGGGGATCGAACCCTCAACCACCTGATCCACAGTCAGGCGCTCTACCATTGAGCTACATCCACCATTCGCGGGATAATTCTAACACGAAGCCAAGACGCTAACAAGTATTGCCAGTAAGTCCCCTAATAAATTCTGCTACTTCTGCAATGGGCATACTTTGCTGCTCACCGCTGAGCAGATCTTTGACCGCTACATGGTTCTGTGATAGTTCATCGGGACCCAAGATTAGCGCAGCTCGCATTCCCATGCGATCGCCAAACTTGAATTGCTTGCCGAGCTTGGCGGCGATTGGGTAGCAGACCACGTTAAACCCGCTGTTGCGCAGTTCGGTCGCTAGTTTGAATGATGCGGGAAGCAACTCCTGGCTGAACACGGTCACTAAAACGGGGGCATTACTAATGGCATCGTCTGCCGGTAAGCAGTCATACTTCTTCAAAACCAGACTGATGACCGATCCACCCATAGCGAAACCAACGGCAGGAAGAGGATCGCCGCCCACTGCTTCTACCAAACTGTCGTACCGTCCGCCGCCCAGGATGGATCGGAATTCGCCGTCTAGGTCCCAGACCTCGAAGACCGTACCGGTGTAGTAATCCAAACCTCGGATGACGTGCGGTGCAAAACGAACGTAGTCGGCTACACCCAGGGCTTCAATAACCTGGAAGGTGCGCTCCAATTCGGAGGACTTGCGCCACAATCCCTCGTCCGCCAGCATGGACTTCAGACCATCAAGCTGTCGGGATGCCAAGCCAACCTCCACAGCATACGCATCCCAATTAGCAGGAGACATTTTGTCACGCCGGTCGATCAGGCGGAAAACTTGCAGCCGTTTTTCTGTGGGGATGCCTAATGCCAGAAGCTCGGTGTCCATCAAGCGGCGGTTGTTGACCAATACCTGGACTTGGTTGGGAGTCAGACCGGTCTCACGAAGGAAACTGGCTGCTAGTGCGATCAACTCGGCATCGGCTTCGGGTGAATCGACACCGATCAAGTCGATGTTCCACTGGAAAAACTCGCGCGATCGTCCTTTCTGTGGTCGCTCGTAGCGCCAGAACGGTCCCCAAGACCACCATCGCATGGGGTAAACGAGCTGTTTCTGACGCTGGGCGACCATCCGGGCCAGGGAAGGTGTCAGTTCAGGACGCAGGGCGACCAGATCGCCCCCCCGGTCCTCAAAGACAAAAGACTGGTCCTTGACCAGCTCTTCGCCCGACTTAGCTGCGTACAGGTCAATTGATTCGAGGAATGGTCCGTCGATCTCCTGGTAACCGAAGGATTCGGAGACTTCGCGTGCAGTTTGGTAGAGTAAGGTGCGCACCGCCATGTCTTCGGGATAGTAATCGCGGGTGCCTTTTATGGCTTGGATGGTGGTAGGCATGTTTTTTCTCATCCTTAAGATCAGAATCGGTTTTCAGCGTAACGAACAGCAGCCGTGAAAGTATTTTACCATCCGTAAATCGGGTACGGTTAACCATATTAACTATTAATGGATTGATTAAGAGCAGTTAATGATCGCGTAATTGCAATAACCAGTCAGTTGTGCTATGATTTACGGAAGTTTAGGTACTTGTAACATGTGGGTAATAAGGCCAACAAATTAAAAAACAATGGACTCATCTCTAACGCGCCGAGGTTTTCTTAAATTAAGTGGTGCTGCTTTTGCCGCTTTCGGATTCCCTCTCTACCCGCCGGGAGGCAACCCGTATTTAATGACGCCGTCGGTGAGGCTCGGTCGTACAACCAGATCACTACGTTATTATCAGAGCCCAACGTCTTCGAGTGAAGAATTGGGATTCTACAACACAGACAGCGTAGTACAGATTTATGAAGAGCGAATCGGTGAACATAAGTGGGAGCAAAATCCGATCTGGATTAGAACCGATGACGGTTGGATAAATTCCACCCATGTGCAGCCAGTCCGAAGGGAAATCAATAAACCGGTGTTGGATATCCCAAAAGGCGGCATGCTAGTGGAAGTGACCGTTCCATACACCCAAGCCTGGCTGGCGGATGATGAACGACGGAAGCGCTCCTACCGTTATTATTTCGGTAGCACACATTGGGTGTATTATGCCTTTCGGTCATCGAATGAAAATATCTGGTACCGCGTTCTAGATGATCGTTCAAATAAGTCACACATAGTTTTAGGACAGCACATGCGACCTATCACCCCCGAAGAGCTCGCCCCAATCTCACCCAACGTGAAAAAAAAGCACCTTGAAGTAGATTTGACTAACCAAAAGGTGATAGCCTATCAAAATGACCGTCCGGTTTATAGAGCACGCATTGCATCTGGTTATTTCGAAGGAACTACCCCATTAGGTGAGTTTAAAGTCGAACGCAAGCAGCCTTCCAGGCATATGGCAGCCCGAACGGAGGAGAGTGAATTTGATTTACCCGGTGTTCCCTGGGTGTGCTATATCTCGTGGACAGGTGTATCTCTTCACGGCACTTACTGGCATAATAATTATGGGACTCCTCAAAGTCATGGTTGCATAAATCTCTCGCCTGAAGCTGCAAAGTGGGTATACCGTTGGACAGAACCTTTTGTAGCGTTTGATGATGATCATGAGAGCTCAGACAATGGAACGAAGGTCGTGGTTTTTTAATCTGAGCGACGAAATTGAATGAATAAACTTAAATGCCGTTACAATTAGATGTTTCTGCTTCTGAATTAGATGAGCGGTTTTGAAGGATCAATCGTATAACCGGAAAAGGAGACGTTAATGTCAAGATTCAAAGCGAAAAAACAAATGATACCTTTGATATTGGTGACCTTGTTTCTCGTTTCAACTGCCTGCAGCTTTTCATTATTTGAGGAGCCGACCGCAACACCTCAGCCTCCAGTAACCGTTGTGGTGACTAAGGTTATCACCCAAATCGTACCACCAACCGAGACACCTATTGCGACAGATGTGCCTGTTGCGACACTCACTCCATCTCCAACTGTCCCACCTATTGCAGCAGGCACTTACGATCCATACTCTGTACAGATTTATTATCCCATAGAGGGGTGCCCAGCTTCTCGATTGCATATTGGGGACCGGGCAACCGTGACTATTGGTGGTGGTCCAAATGCAATTAGGTTTGGTTCCGATGTGCGTTACGATAGTGTTATCGGGCATGCCCAGGAAGGTGAAGGTATGCTGATTGTCGATGGACCGTGGTGTTACTACAATTGGATCGTCTGGCAGGTTGATACAGATGGTGGCTTGCAAGGCTTTACACCAGAGGGTAATGGCGACGAGTACTGGTTGATACCGGAAATGAAATAACCATTTTAATCTCATAAATCGCATAAGCTTGCTTATACTGCGTACAATATCGTCCCAGAAAAAATCGGCTCCATTACCATTAAGGAAGGAGTCGATTTGTATTACCTAATGAACGGCATCCTCCCGCGGGAGGTCGGTAGCAAATCTTGTCTCGGTTATAATAAAAATTGCAACTCAAATAAAAACAAAAATTTAAACCTGCTCAATGGATTATGTGGAAAATTATCAATTTGAAACCAAAAGGTGTTATTAACTACGAATACTGCAACAAAAGGAGAACATTCAATGGAATTCAGTGAGTTAATCAGAAAACGATACAGTGTAAGGGCATATAAATCGGACCCAGTTGAAGACGATAAGCTGCAGACAGTCCTGGAAGCGGCACGTTTAGCGCCTACAGCTGCCAATCGCCAACCGTTCCAGCTAATCGTTACCCATACCAAGGGACGTGAAGCTGAATTGAACAATATCTACCGCAAGAAATGGTTCGTACAAGCCCCGATATTGATATGTGCTGTTGGGATACCTGCCAGGAGTTGGGTGCGGGATGATATGCGCCGCTATCTGGATGTAGATGTCGCAATCGTGATGGACCATTTTATCCTGGCAGCTGCAGACCAGGGTCTGGGTACCTGCTGGGTCGCAGCGTTTAACGCCAATGAGGCGCGCGAGATATTGGGATTGCCGGACAGTGTGGAACCACTGATATTTACGCCCTTAGGATATCCGGACGATAATCTGAAGACGAAAGACCGCAAATCATTAGATGAATTGGTGCGTTATGAGCGCTGGTAATATGGATATACAAATCAATGTGGAGCAGGGACGCATCCAGGAGATTGAAGCCGATACCATAATCCTGAACTTATTCGAAGGGGTCAAGGAACCTGGTGGGGCAACAGGAGCAGTAGACAAAGATCTTGACGGCGCTATCGCTGAATTGATAGCAAACGGTGATTTTTCGGGAAAGGCGAGTGAAATCGCGGTGATTTATCCACGTGGAGCAATAACCGCCCGGCGCGTGATCCTGGTCGGTTTGGGAAAACGAGATGAATTTGACTTGGAAGCCGTACGGAAAGCCGCTGCTTTTGCTATCAAGCGAGCCCGAGACCAGAATGTTAAAAATGTAGCCACTATCATCCACGGCGGGAGTGTCAGCGGGATTGACATAGCTGACGCAGCTCAGGCGACGGTTGAAGGTTCAATATTGGCTTTGTATCGCTATCGTGCCAAGAAACAAAAAGACGAGCCGGATCAAAAGATCCAATCTCTTAACATTGTTGAATTTGATGATAAGAAATTGCTAGATATTAATACAGGTGTAAAAACTGCGAAAGCTGTAACCTCTGGTGTGTACCTGGCACGTGACCTAGTTAACTTACCACCCAACATGGCTACTCCTACAAAGATGGCTTCCGTGGCAGGAGAAATTGCTGAAGAGTACGGAATGAAATTGATAGTGGGGGATCGTGAATGGGCAGCCGAACGTCAAATGGGCGCCTTCTTGGCGGTGGCGAAGGGCGCCGGTGAACCTCCAAAGTTTATTGTCTTAGAACACAAGGGTAATCATGAAGATCTCGATACGATTGTGTTGGTCGGTAAGGGAATAACATTCGATACCGGTGGAATTTCGATCAAACCGACTGCCGGAATGGGAAATATGAAGTCCGATATGGCCGGTGCGGCAGCAATTCTAGGCACAATGTTTACCGCGGGGATGCTCGATCTGCCTTTGCATATCATCGGGATCGCACCATGCACAGAAAACATGCCGGATGCGAACGCATATCGCCCAGCTGATGTGATCACGGCCAGCAACGGAAAGACGATCGAAATCGTCAGCACAGATGCAGAGGGACGGATGGTTCTAGCGGATGGGCTTGTATTTGCAGGAGGTTATGAGCCGCAAGTCGTGATCGATATGGCTACTCTGACCGGTGCGTGTGTTATTGCCTTAGGTAAGGGTATCGCAGCCGGTCTTTTCAGCAATGAAGAAAAATTGCGTGACAGGCTGGTATCGAGCTCAAAAGCTACCCATGAACTAGCCTGGACGATGCCGTTGTGGGATGATTATAGACAGAAAATCAAATCTGATGTCGCCGATATGAAAAACGGCGGCGGTCGATATGGAGGTGTAGGAGCCTCAGCTATCTTTCTTAAGGAGTTTACCAACTATCCGTGGGCGCATTTGGATATAGCAGGTATGGCGCTCACTGATAAGGGTGCCGGCTATATCCCTTCTGGAGGGACAGGGTTTGGCGTACGCCTCCTGGTTGATTTCTTGAGGAATTGGTAACATGGCGATTTACGAATATGCCTGTTTGGATTGCGGAGAGAAGTTTGAAGCTCTGCGATCCATGAACGATGCGGATACGCCGATAGCGTGTATCCAATGTGAGAGTGAGCACACCTCCCGGCAGCTGACAGTTTTCTTTGCCCAAAGCGGGGGGCATGAGGTTGCAGGTGGGAATTCCGCCTGTACCACATGCTCCAGCAATTCATGCGCCACATGCAATTTTTGACGAATAAGTGAGACCCCTATCTGGACGAATCGCTTGAGTTGACTGTGATGGCAAGATACTGCAGTTTGCGCGCAAGTCAAAGAGTGCTGCTCAATTGATGGATAGTTGAAGCGCTGAAATGGTTTTCTAATGATCTTGGAGGTGGGAGCAGAAAATGTACTCCCATCTCTAATATTAGATATGTATGTTGGAAAGCAAGCCTTCATAAAGAGCAGAAATCTGATCGATCATTACATCCAGGCTGAACTCGTTTTCAATAAAAGCGCGCCCTTTGCGGCCCATTTCTGCCCTTTTGATGGGGTGGTTAATCAAATAAGTGCAAACCTCAGCTGTATTATCAATGTCCCCTGGCTGGCGTAGGTAGCCGGTCACGCCTTCTTGGATTACTTCAGGTATGCCTCCAACCCGATTCGCGATCACTGGAATACCCAGTGCCATGGCTTGAGGGATGGTGCGCGGCAGACCCTCCCATAAAGAAGTTAGCAAAAAAATATCCATAACAGATAACATACGGGGGACATCGCGTCTCAAGCCCGTTAGTGTCGTCCGCTCCCATAGACCCTCTGATTTCAACATCGTCTCGACTTCGGACCTGAGGGGACCATCACCAACGAGCAAGAAATGTACGTTATCAGCCGTATGGCTGATCTCTCCTGCGATTCGAATCCAATCCAGGGGGTTCTTTTGGGGCGAAAACCTGCCAATGTTCCCGATCACACATACATCATCTGGAATACCCAATTCCTGGCGTACCGCATTACGTTTGAATTTAGATGGATCAAATTCATCCAGTGGGATTGCGCTGCGAATTAAATGATACTGCTGCCTGGAGCCGATCCGGGCTGCCAGTCCCTTCTCGATATCACGATTGGATACTGTGATGATGGCGTCGCTGAACGAAGCCGCCTGTCGTTCAAGTTGAATGTAGGTCCTGCGGGTCAGAGGAGACATGCGATCGTGGAAGCTCCAACCGTGGACGGTATGGATGATAATCGGAACGCCTGCCAGGCGAGCGGCGAATCTGCCCAGTATACCGGCTTTTGAGCTGTGCGTGTGGACAATAGCATAGCGGTCTTTGCGCATAGACCGCGTCATCTTAGTCAGGGTACGAAAATCCTTCCACGGACTGATCTCGCGAACCAGCTCAGGTATGATGCTCAAGGGAATACCGAGATCACGTACTTCCTCTATAAGGCTGCCCTCGCTGCCCGTATGAGGTCCAGAAAGGATCTCAACCCGATATCGATTCTTATCGAGGAGAGCGGCGGTATACATGGTGTTTTCTTGTGCACCCCCGACGATCAAGCGGGTGATGGGGTGGAGGACAGGGATAGGATTCATTCCTGTACACCTTTTTCAATCATCAATTCTTTGTAGAGTTGCTGTGTCTTTGTAACCATACGTAAAATTGAAAATTGTTTCAACACCCTTTCCTTACCGGCACGCCCCATCTTTGTTCCCAATTCTGGATTCTTCATTAAGCGAATAATCGCACTTGCCAAAACTTCAGGGTTACAAGGCGGGACTAGTAAACCAGTTTCACCGTCCACAACCGCCTCTGGAGTACCGCCTACAGATGTAGCAACAACAGGTTTTCCGGCAGCCATTGCCTCTAGGATCACATTAGGTAAGCCTTCCCATAAAGACGATGAGACAAAAACATCGAGAGCAGACAAGAGTTCTGGAATATCATTTCTCAATCCAGTAAATTTTATCGTTCCCGACAAATTATGATTATTAATTTGTAATTCCAAAGAGTCTCTTAATTCCCCTTCCCCTACAATTAGCAAACGAACAGAATTAAATTTTGCCTTGATATGCGCCATTGATGATATTAGGTCAAAAAACCCTTTTTGTGGTTCCAATCTGCCAATAGCACCTAGAACAAGTTCGTCATCACGTATTCCAAGTGCATTCCTTATCTTTCGAGATACATCAATCGATATTGGTGAAAATGGTAACGGATTAATTCCATTGTATATCGTGACGACTTTTTCTGCAGGTATTTTTGAACTTACAATCTCAGCTTGTCGAACTGCTTCACACACGGCGATAACTTTGTCGTCTAGTCCTGATGTCAATCGCTTAAAGAGCTCACGCCATTTGCCACCGATATTAATATTCCGTCTGGATGTAATGATTATGGGTACTTTGTTCAAACGACCCATCAGGCGACCTGTTAAATTTGCATGGAAAAGCCATGTGTGGAGAATAACTGGTCGTTCATTTTGGAGCAATCTATTAAATCTAAATAAATCATCAATTCGACCATTATGAGTCATTCCCAGATCTACAACTTGAATATTAAGTTTCTTAATCTCTTTCGAAATGATACTGTTGCCTTTATAAAAACAAACTACTGTATGGTTATACTGATTTCGATCAGATGCTGTTAGTAAACGAAGGAGTGCAGTTTGAGCCCCTCCTGTGGAGAGGTCTGTGATTAAATGCATTATTCGACAAGAATTCACTATATTGAACCGCGATAAATATTTTCTAAATCCGAAACATATCGTTTGAGGCTAAAGAGTCGCTGGGTACGTTGTCTTGCATTTGTGCCCATCAAGTGCCGCAATTCAGCATTGCTACATAATCTGATAATTGCCTGAGCTAAATCATTTGGGTTAGGACCAAGAGGGGGTCTTAATGTCCGCGTTTCGCCATCTACCACAACTTTTGGTAATGGAGACGCGCCTGGAGCAATAAAATTTGTTACTGGGTGATTGCAATTGACTAATAGTCCGGTTTTTTCATGTTTAATTACCTCGGGGCAGCCATCCACATTGCTTGCAACAACAGGGCATCCGTTAAGACCTGCTTCAATTAAGGAGTTTCCTAAAGGTTCTCGGATTGATGGTTGAACAAGAATATCAAATTCCGAAAGTAGTGTTGATGCATTAGGGATGAAGCCCAGGAAGCTAACTAGATTTAGGTCAAATAACCCCATAGATTGTGCAAGTAATTCATAATAATTTCTTAGAGGTCCATCACCAACAATAACAAAATTTACTTTTGGAAAAACATTAACGATTTTAGGAATGATTTTTATTAAGAATTGTATCCCTTTTGGCGTATCTAAACGGCCTAATGTACCGACGATCAGATGGTCGGGGTTGAGCCCTAACTGGTGATGCAATAGATGAGATGTTTGAAAATTGGAAGGATTCTCTGGTAATCCATTATATATCACTCGCAAACGTTTAGTGGAAACGCCAACGTGTTGTGTGAGAATGGTGTAAGCAGCTTTCGAATTTGCAATCAATAAATCGGTAACTGGATAAAGTAACCGGTCTACAAAACGCATTGTTGCGTTCTCGGTCCAGGCCGTACCACGTTCATGAGCAATAATCGTAGAAATACCAGCAATTTTGGCTGCAATACGTCCCCAAGTATTTGCGGTGAAATTTAATGTATGGACGATATCGATTTTTAGACGCTGCATTAATTTCGCTATTTGGGCGATAATACTGGGATCAAAACGGTGATGTCGGTTCATGATCCAGCAAGAAATCCCTAGGGACTGAATCTCTGCCTCGTAAAAACCCCCTTCAGATATACAGCATACATAATGAGTGAAATTTTCTCGATCGATAATCGCTAATGATTTAGCTAGTAAGTGTTGAACACCACCCGAATGTAAATTAGCTGTTACGTGAAGAATTTTTAATTTTTTTCTCAACTAGGTATCCTACGCGCTAAGATCAGAACACCATCACCAATTTCAGGAAATTGATGTCCAAGGGCGATGCTGATCTTGAATAAGATTTCATTTTTACGAACCAGATTACGAAGATGCTTTGGTAGGCTAATTCCGATTCCTTCCGTGCTAAGAACCTCAAAATGGTTGCGTTCTAGAAGATCAAATACTGCTTGTAATGAATAAAATCGAATGTGACTTTGAACACCTATCAGCTTTGTTACTACTTTTCCTGGTTCAACACATTCTAATTGCAGTTTTCTAACCTTTGGAAAGAAAAATCGCCTAAGCCGAATTCCAATTTGTATTTGATAGCTTAAAGCCAGAGGCACACCAATAAGAACCAGACCATTTGGTTTGATAATTCGATACATCTCGCGGACTGCAGCGTCATCATCGATTACATGCTCTAGAACATGATTACATAAAAGCTTATCAATACTTTTACCATGAAGTGGGATATTATCTCCAGATGCTATCGCTAAGCCTAACAATTTGGGATTGTATTTTTCTTGCTTTTCTAATACTTTGATAGCACTCATTACAAAATCAAAACCTAAAGATTTGCTTGCTTGGTAGGAGAGAGGTAAAGTAAAAAAACCTTCCCCACATCCTAAGTCTAAAAAACGATCTGTTGATTTAAGAGATAACAATCGGTTGATTTTTTCAAGATGGGCTTTAAACCAGTGACGTTGATCGGATCGAATTTCCAACTGATAGTTTTTTATCGAAAAGTATAAGTCCTGTCCATCTTGCATATGACGCTCATGTAGAAATCTTATTCTTTGGTTGGCTTCTTTGTTTTCAGCCCTAGTCATTCTTAAGAGGCTCGTCTCGAAAAAAAACGCTAACAATTTGCATCATTCTAGTTGTTTCTTTCTCAACTGTATGGGCACTTGCATATTCAAAGCCTTTTTGAATTAAGCGGTAGCGTAGTTCATTATCTGAAATTACCCGATTGATCATTGTATTGATTGCTTCAGGTTGTGCTGGAGGAATCAATAAACCATTTACTCCATTTTGAATTATCTGTGGGATCGCTCCTACATTCGTAGCGATTACGGGTATGCCATTGGCCATTCCTTCTAATATAACTTTCGGAGATTGATCTTGTAATGAAGGCACAATTAGAAGATCACATTTTCTATATAGTTCTCGTAATTTATTATCATGAGGAATGAAACCATGATAAATTACTTTATGCCCAATAGATAGATCTGCAATCTGTAGTTTTATATTTTTTTCAAGCTCACCTGAACCGGCAATGTGCAGAACTGCATCTATTCCTTCAGTGAGAAAACTCGTAAATGCTTCTAGTAGACAGCTAAGCCCTTTTTCTAGAGATAAACGACCAACAAATAAAAATGAAACTGGTGGGACTAATGAGGTATCATTGTTTTGAACGTATAAATTCTCCTCCTGTATACTACTTGAAATTCGAGTGTAATGATATGGTTTTTGGTGATTAAAAGGTATAGAACCGTTATAAAAAGTCAAGACATCCTTAGTCAGTTGGAAGATTAACCAATCTAAGATGGGTTTGATAAAATTTGCGGCTAGCAATTGAGTCATCCGAGAGTGTCGTCGAGTAACTACATTTTTCCCCCAATCACTAATTACCCATTGGAATATCGGAACTTTTTTTAACTGACATACGATACTTGCAACAACACCCACATAACTTGGAAGAATTATTAACGATAGGTCAGCTAGCTTGATATTGGCATTAATCCGTTTAATAATTCTTGGCAATGATAATATAAAGCCGATTCGACCTGAGAAATTGGGAAATGGTGAGTAAGAAATGTTACTGGATGTGATGCTTATCCCATTGAATTCATGATCAACTTCAGTTGGGGTGCATAAGATTATTTCGTCAAAAAATGGGGCTATTGCGTCCATTTGGATTGTGAAACTCCCACTTGTCTTTACATGATCGGAGGATAAACGGAAGAGTTTGCTGGAAAAAACGACTAAGTTATTCATGATGAATGTTACTAATTGACTGATGCTCGTTTAAGTACTTCAATCAATAGAGGTAATACAGCTTCCACAGAAAATAATTGTTCAACACGCTTCCGCCCTTGTTGTCCCATCTGTATCCGTAGATCAATATCCTCGATTAATCGTGCAAGCTTTTCCTTCCAACCTTCAGTCGTTTTAGCGAAATAGCCTGATCGACCATCCAGCACGATTTCTTTGTTAACTCCTACTGGTGATGCTACGGTTGCAGCTCCAACAGCCATATACTGAATCAGTTTTAACCCACATTTTCCACGGTTCCATGGAGTATCATCCAATGGCATAAGTCCAATATCAAACCTCTGAAGAGCGTATCTAGCACTTTCTAATGTCCAAGGGATAAATTCTATTCGTAATTCCGAATCGAAATCTAACGGACGATTTCCGATAATCTGGAAAATCACCTTATCATTGAATTTTTGTCCTAGCCAATCGATCACAGGTTTTACCTGTTCTAAATCACCACGGTTTGGATCGCTTCCGATCCAACCTATCACGATTCTGGTATTAAATCGATGACGATTAGTGTTGGATGGATAATAATAGTTCATATCCACAACTGTAGGAATTACCACTACATTTTGATTATACTTACGCGCGTAAGTTGCGAGATAATTATTCCCCGCTACAACGATTGATGCCGATTTTAGCATCATAATTAAATTTTCACGAACCTGATCACGTAGAAAAATGGCGTCATCCAAGTCGAACACAATTCGTGGGTTAAACCTTTGTATCATGAGCATAATTGATTTTGGAAGGATTCGTTTTTGAATATATAAAATTTCAGACTCTACGATTACTGGTAACAAGCGTGGTAAATATGACAACCTCTTCCATGGATTTCTTTCGGGCGCATCAAGTAGTTTGGATTGGATACCAGCTTCAGATAATGGTTTCAGAAATTGAAAAACCCGATAACGACTACTAGGACGTTGTACGCTGTAAAGGGGCAAAAAACCGACTTTTAGCATAACAATACTCATGGGCTCCTTTGTAATAAATATTCGATCGCGTAACAGGGGATTAAAGACGATAGGTAATATTCGTAAAATAGCTGCATTCCTACACTTTGGTTAACCCACAATTGAATTCCTTTATCCAACCAATTCAACATACGAAAGGGGGATTTGAAAATTAAACGAACATTAACAATATGGAATTTAAGTTGTTTGTATACTGGGACATGCCTATACTTCTGATCCTGTGATCTAACGAAATAATCAAAAGTCACTAAACCAAAGAATCGTTTGTGAGTATAGTCAGAGTAATAGAATGGGTTATTCCAATGAGGAACATAGATATAAAAGGTTCCTTGATCAGTGAGGATTCTCTGGCTTTCGCATAATAAATCCTCTAATCCTTCCACATGTTCTAATACACTCTTTGCATATATGTGGTCTATAGTTTGTGAAGCAAAAGGTAAAGGATAATTTAATTCGCACACCAAATCAGTGCCATACCGAAGAGTTTTATCGACACCTATATATCCGGGTTTCCTTTGATCACCACATCCAAAATTTAATCTGATTGTCATAGTGCACCTGAACTGATGGGTTCAATTAGTAATTTGCGTATGTTGAATATAAGTATTCTTATATGGATATTAAAGAAACCAATATATTTAGTAAATGAGTGATTTCAATTTTTCCCATAATGGTTGGAGTATCAAAATGCCATACTCGTGAAAGATTTTACGTTCTGTTAAATAAAGTGTGAGTAAATACACTATTGTGACAACAGAACCTTTCAGAAAAAGATTGAACCAAATATTGAGATTTTCACCATAATAGATAACTAGGAGTCCTGCGATTGAAGCCAAAAATAAGGCAACTATTGGCCAACCCAGCATGCGAGATAGCGAGAAGCTGACAAATCGGCGAATTTTAATTACTAATATAATCGTCCCTATAAACATCATTAAGTTCGCTGCTACTGCTACCCCTTTCACTCCCCACAAGTAAGAAAAACTGATTACTGCGACAATAAAGAATGCTGTCTGAATAATCCGTGTTCGGGTTAACACGCCGGGTTGACCAACACCGGCAAGTAAATAACTCAGGTTCACATAAAATGGATCCAACAGGATGTATATCACCATAATCCTGAAGATTGGCACGATAGGCAACCAGGTGGCTGTGAATAGAATTAATGTTATTTCTGGAGCTGTTACCATCAATACGAGTGCAAATAGAAAGCCAGTCCGGATTAAGAAGCTGCTTGAACGGAAGAAAGCTTTCGACAGTTCGGTTTTATTGTTTTGAACAGCCGCATATGTTGGGAAAAAAACATTGACAATAGGGGTTGCAATAATGCGCTCTGGATATTGTGCTAAAGCGTATGCTCGAGAGTAATATCCTAATGATCTTGAACCCAAATATGTACCCACCCAGAAGTCATCGAATCGATCTAGCAAAATCCCCAATAGATTCGAAGACATGTAAATTGATCCAAATCGTAATAACGATTTCGCTTGCCCCAAATTGAATTTCAATGATGGACGCCATGGATGAAGCACCAGCCAGAGGCCAATCCAACGTATTATTGGTCCCAATACTTGTTCAGCAACCAAACTCCAAATTCCTGCTCCCAAGTATGCCATCAAGGGGGCAACAATTGTCATTGCTATACTGGATATGAGATTTAATAGAGCTAATGGACCAAACCTAAGTTCACGTCTCATAACGATATTCTGTGTTGAGTATGAAGCTTCAAGGAGTTTGAATAATAGGAGAAACAAGAATATATAAACAACAATTTTTTGATATTCATAAATTCTTAGCATCAGAGGTGAAAACAAGATACCTAAAAGCAAAACCAAAATTCCCAGGATAATGCGTAAAATAAAATGGGTCGAATAGGATACCTTGCTGGGGTCTTTCTTTTGAATCAAAACGTTATCGATACCAAATACGGAGAGTGGTGAAATTAAAGTCGTGAAGAATAATGATAATGCAATAACACCAAAATATTCTGGATCAAGGAGGCGCATCAGAAGGACAGAACGAATGAAACCCAATACCATCGTTGCTGCATTCGTGGTAAGGTTGTATGCGGATCCTCGAGCACTTTTCACCAGAGTCGATTCATCCATTTAATATTCTATCCATGGGATGGTCTGAATTCCTATTAACTGAATTAATCCGAGTAAGCACAATGCTTTATGTTATTAACGATCCAAGATAATCAAACCCACAGGGTATAATGAGGTGAGTATGCAATTTGGAAATATGATCGATTATGATCTTACATCCTTCGCATCTTTGTAAATATTAATTACTCCGCTATATTCTAAAACAAAATATACCAATTACTATGTCAACGAAACTCAGCCGCTATTGCGAAGGAATCATGGAAGCAGCCTGGCTGGCTGCGGTGATCGTGGTCCCAGTATTTTTCAATGTTTACTCCAGCCGGATTTTCGAACCAGATAAGATCACTTTGCTGCGCTCGCTGGCTCTCGTAATCCTGGCTGCCTGGTTGATAAAAATTTTGGAAGGTGGTCGAGTTCAAGTCAAGCAATCCAAGCCAGTGGGATCACGTGTGAAACGAGCCTTGAAGGTTCCATTGATCTTGCCTGTTGTTGCATTGACGGTCGTGTATCTTCTGGCGACATTTTTCTCCGTAACGCCGAGAGTGAGTTTCTGGGGCTCTTACCAACGCTTGCAGGGAACTTATACAACTTTATCATACATTGTTATATTCGCGGCATTGGCGGTCAACCTGCGCAGTAGAGGTCAGATCAAGCGCCTGATAAGTGCTGTGATTATTGCGAGTCTTCCTGTGAGCATGTACGGTGTTCTACAAAAGTACCGTATTGATCCCATACCCTGGGGGGGTGATGTTTCCAAACGAATTGCAGCCAATATGGGCAACTCGATTTTTGTAGCCGCGTATCTTGTTATGGTGTTTCCGCTCACTGTGATGCGAATTGTGGAATCCTTTGAAGCACTGCTTACAGAAAGAGGATCTTTGGGTCCCAATTTCGCGCGCGCCACATGTTATGTGTTTATTGCAACTTTACAGATCATTGCATTGTACTTCACTGGCAGCCGAGGTCCTTGGCTGGGGTGGGGAGCCAGTTTGATAATCATTTGGCTGGGATTGTCTTTGATCTGGCGAAAAAGATGGTTAACAATCGCGGGGGTTGCTGTGTCATTAATTGCCGCCGTTTTCCTGGTGACGCTTAATATCCCGCAAGGACCACTGGCGGAATTGCAGACAGTCCCGGGTTTTGGACGTTTGGGTCAGTTGTTAGATGTTGAAAGCCGCACTGGGAAAGTTAGGACATTAATCTGGGGTGGGGCTTCGGAGTTGGTAAGACCGCATGCCCCCCTTGAGTTTCCGGATGGAAGCAGCGATAAATTGAATTTCATTCGCCCTTTGATAGGCTACGGTCCAGAAAGTATGTATGTCGCCTTCAACCCCTTTTATCCCCCAGAATTGACTCAAGTTGAAAAACGGAATGCTTCACCGGATCGTTCACATAACGAGACATGGGATTCATTGGTCATTACTGGCGTAATAGGTTTATTAATATATCTAGCCCTTTTTGGTTCGATCATCTATTACGGTCTGAAATGGCTTGGTTTGATTAACGGATTCAGGCAAAGGAATCTGTTTTTGGCTCTCTATCTTTTTGGGGGTGTGATCAGTTCGATAGCATTCATAATCTGGCGAGGATGGGGTCTGTTTGGAGTGGCATTGCCTTTTGGGATGATCCTGGGCGCCATAATCTATTTATTAGTGATCTCAATGGTTGGCGATTATGAATCACCACAGGAAGGGATAAATAAATTGCGAGCTTATTTGCTGCTAGGCTTGCTGGCTGCTATCGTATCCCATTTTGTCGAGATCAATTTTGGGATTGCGATAGCGGTTACGAGAACATATTTTTGGGTTTACACAGCACTGCTGTTATTGATAGGTTATCTGTATCCCTTGATAACCGGGTTTGAAAGGGTCTCCCAAAATGGTAAGGACGTTGTCTTGGCGTTGGATGAAATCTCCTCAGACCGATCATTTTCACAACAATATCCTGATAAATCTGAAAATGAGCATAAGAATAAAAGCAATGATATGGGCATTAACCATAAGAAGGACCGTGTTTCATCTAAAAAGAAAAAGAGGCGTGTTTCTAAATATAAACCGAAATCTAATGTGCTGATCACATCTAATTGGTTGAATGAAGCTGTTATCGCTGGTTTTATCATTGCAATTCTACTCAGCACTTTGGCTTACGACATGATATCCAATGCGCAAGGTGCGAAATCAGCGTTTGATATATTGTGGAATTCCATTGTGCGCTTGAGGAACTCAACGCTTGAAAATACATACGGTGTTCTGGTGTTGTTATTGGTGTCGTGGTTGACTGCGACGGTCATCATGACCTCTGAAACTGTAATCTCTTTGGAAGCAAAAGCCGGGCGGTATGCACAGAATTGGGGGAAAGTATTTGGCACAATTTTGTTAATATCATCATCGCTGGCTGTAATATTCTGGGTTTGGCACGCAAGCGGGATGGCATCTCTGGCCAGAAGCACAGTAAATACCCTGGATGGGATACTCAGACAGGTACAGAACTCGGAAGGTATATTGACGAAATATTACATATATCTACTTCTTCTAGTATTTGGATTAGCCCTATTCGTGCCTGAAAATTGGCCTGAAAAAAGTACACGGAGAAAAGGTTTAAGTGTCATTGGGGCACTGGTCGCCTTCGTTGTGGTGTTTGTGGTCGCTAATATTACAAACATTCGGGTTATTCAAGCTGATATTGCTTTTAAAACAGCCGATTCTTTCACGCGCTCTAACACGTGGCCGGTAGCAATCTCAATATACAATCACGCAATCGAGTTGGCACCGAATGAGGACTACTATTATCTATTCCTTGGCAGGGCATACCTTGAATACGCAAAAACGCTCTCCGAACCATCACAACGAGAGCAATTGCTCTACCAAGCAGCAGAAGACCTGCGCAGCGCGCAAGGTATTAATCCTCTTAATACAGACCATACTGCAAATCTTGCGCGTCTTTACAGTTTGTGGTCAGCTTTTTCTTCGGATCCTCAACAAAAGGAAGAGCATGCCCAGACTTCGTCAGATTATTTCTCACATGCCGTCATCTTAAGCCCAAACAACGCCAGAATCTGGGATGAGTGGGCGCTTCATTTTCTGAGCGTACAAAATCATCCAGAGGATGCTTATCCTCTGTTGCAAAAATCATTAGAACTGGACCCGACCTATGATTGGACATATGGCCTGCTTGGTGATTATTACACCCAAAAATTTGAAAACTTATCAGAAAGTCCAGCCGAGGAAAGCAGTCATGCGCTCAATCAAGCCCTTGAAAATTACCAAAAAGCGATTGAACTTTCTCAATCGACATCCAATTTATTGAAGTCTAATTATTACGTCTCCATTGGAGGCATATATTCCCGATTGGGACAATTGGATGAGACGATCATTTCTTATGAACAGGCGTTTCAAATAGCGCCACAGCGAGTCGATGGATGGCAAATCCTGGAGATGCTCGCGCGCCTCTATGCTCAAAGGGGTGACCTTGACACAGCTCAAGAGTATGTACAAATGGCGCTCGAGAGAGCACCTGATGATCAAAAGGCAAGGTTAGAAGAATTTCTGCGCCAAATATATATCCAACCGTAATTGAATATGATCCCCCTGATAACTTTTGGATTAGCTGCAGCATTTAGTTTATTATTGATTCCGCTGATCCGCCAATTCAGCCTGCGTAGCGGGTATATCACTCAACCGCGAGATGACCGCTGGCATAAAAAGCCCACTGCGACCCTTGGGGGTGTTGGAATTTTTGCTGCGTTTTTATTGAGCCTGGGTATCAGCAGCATTTTTAGTGGAGAATCGGGTTCTGTTCATTGGGGAATCATAATTGGTGCTAGTTCAATTTTCTTGTTAGGATTAATAGACGACTTAAGGACTTTACCACCGGCAGGAAAATTGGTGGGTCAAATAATTATAGCCACTCTGGTAATAATTTTTGGTTACACGACTGATTTCTTTTCGCCTAGAATTGAAAATGAATCCTTAGCCAGGATTCTCAATATTCTGCTTACCTATTTATGGATTGTGGGAATAACAAACGCGATCAATTTGCTGGATAACATGGATGGTCTGGCGGGAGGAATTTCGTTAATAGCCGCCGGATTTTTAAGTTATTTCTTTTGGAAGTCAGGCGACCAAGATTTGTTGTTCATCTCTTTAGCTTTAGCAGGCAGCGTATTGGGTTTTTTGGTTTACAACAAACCTCCCGCATCTATCTTTATGGGTGACAGCGGGAGTATGTTTCTTGGATTCACCCTGGCAGTTCTAGCAATAAGTCGCCAGCCTCAGGCATCGAACATATTTGCTGTACTGGGTGTTCCCACCATTTTATTTTTATTGCCTATTCTTGATATCGCATTAGTGACGTTTACCCGCCTTCTAAGGGGAGAATCCATATTTAAGGGAGGGCGAGATCATACTTCACACAGGTTGATTGCATTCGGGCTCAGTGAGCATAGTACACTGATTTTTCTTTTCAGTATTGCTTTGGTATCGGGGATTATGGCGGCAATGCTGGAGTCGATTAATTATTGGTTCAGCTTAATTCTTGTCCCGATTCTCATAATTTCATTTGCTTTGGTAACTGCGTACCTTGGGGGAATGAAAGTCCTGGAGACATCGAAGGATGTAAATCGCGATAAACCAATAACCCGGATTATCTTAGACCTGACTTTCCGACGCAGGTTATTAGAAATTTTCTTAGATTTTGCTCTCATCAGTTTGGCATATTATCTCGCTTTCTTGACTTATTATGGTTTTTTTATGAATGAAGTTCGACTGGAAGTTGTTCTAAGGACTCTTCCTGTAGTGCTTGTAGGAACATATCTCTCTTTCTTTGTATTTGGGGTCTACCGGGGAGTGTGGCGCTACATTGATTTTAATGATTTTTTACGTTTCTTAAAAGCATCAATTGGCAGTCTAGTTATAGTTGCAACCTCCTTCATAATTTTGAATGCTTTAGACTTTAATCTTTTCCCGGTAGGATTTCCGCCTATCATAATCCTTTTATATGCTCTATTTTTGTTCCTGGAATTGGTAGCAACTCGTTCCACTTTTAAAATATTAAATATATTTACTTACCAGCAGCACAATAAACCGGAAGAGAAAGTTCTGATATACGGCGCGGGCGATACCGGTGAAATTGCATTACGCTGGATACTCATGGACCCACAAATAAATTACCAGCTTGTTGGTATTATCGATAATGACCCATTGATGAAAGGACGGCAGATCCATGGCGTTGAAGTAGTTGGGGGAATTGAGGATTTGGACAGGCTTATCATTGAAAATCAAATTTGTGGTGTCATAATCGCATCAAAAGATCGTACATCCGATATCCAAGCGAAGATTTCCGACATATGCCGGCAGCGGGGATGCTGGCTTAAGAGCCTTAGATTGGAATTGGAATTAATGGAGTAATAAACAATACAATCGATCTTATTCTTGCCGCAGCGAATGCTTACGTTCTAAACGCTTCAAACGATGTTGTAAATCAGATAGCCACTTCACGCGGTTTGAGGGAATAATTCCTCTGGGATAATCCCCCAAATCTTGAAGACTGCTAATTTTCTCAATAGCTGATTGGGTCCAGAAAATTGCCTGGCGATATTCTTTGGCGCGATGTTCGTAATATTTGGCAAGCTCAACATGAGCTTCGATATGCTTCTTGTCGGCTGCTTGAATCCAAAGCTCTATTGCTGCTTTAAAATTTTCCCTACGTTTATGGATCATTGCCAGCCTATGGACGGCATCAATTATGGATGGTTGGGGCAGCCGGTTTTTTTGAACATCTTCGTGGTTAAGCCCACGATGATATAAGTTGGCGGCTGAATCGGTGTCGCCTAAATCTTCGAATAATCTTCCCAAAGCTATGAGGTCACTGCTGTATTTTTTTCCAATAACGAGTGGATCAGACAGCAATTCCGCCATGTAATTCAAAAGCGCTGCCAGAGAAAGGACATCAATTTCATTATGATAGAAAACGCGTTTTAATGGACGAGCATCTCCATCCATCAAGTATTCAAAAAAAAGGCTTGGAACCATCCAACCAGGGATATCATCTTCAGTGCGCATAGCTCCCAAGACTTGTGTTTCCAGGTTTGATAGTGTACGACTGGGGATGCGATCTCGCCATAAACGACGCGCAAGATGTAATAGATCTATATGGGGGATATCTTTCAGTGGGGAGCGCCAACCATGAGTTATATAACGGGTGTTCAATAAGGGGATATCAAAAGCTTTGCCGTTGAAAGAGACAATCGCTTCGCACGGTGCCAGGAATTCTTCGAATGCCAGGAGCTGAGCAGGTTCCTCAATTGGATCACGCATGAAAAACTGCGCTATTTGGAATTGGTTATTAAGAAAACGTGCTGCACCGATAAGAAAAGTGTATGTACCAGTACCGCCAGAAAGACCGGTTGTTTCTGTGTCGATGAAAGCAAAGGATTGAGGGGAAAGCTCTTTAATTTGGCAGTCTCTTGCCCAATCTGCAAGAACGTCAAGGGGGGATGTGATTTGAATTCCAACGTGTCCGTGAATATAATCCAAATGATACCCGGATTCAACTACAAACGCATCACCGGCTTGGGTCTCAATTACCCGACCTTCAAGGATATTCTCGACAGAATATGATGATGCTCCTTGTCGTGCAGGTAAGTGCTTGACACCGGCATTTACTCCTAATGATTTAAGCTTATCGTGAAGTGAAGCCATCTTTGAATTTTATCATTTTTATTGTTGAGCCAGTATCTTCAGGATTGCTAGGGATTCGGCTTTACCACCCATACCGTTTTCACCACCCGGACCAACACAAGATGGGCAACCGTCGCTGCATTCGCATGCACTTACGAGATCATATGCATGTCTTAACACTTCATTGTGCAATTCGAATAAACGTTGGCTTAATCCAATTCCAGCTGGAACTTGATCATAAATTACAACTGTGGGTTGTCCCTCCGAAAGTGGTGATTGTGGGTCAGAAAAAACACCCAGGTCCCGAATGTCGCACATCAAGAAGAAAGGGGCTAAATGTCCTAATACATGGGCAACCCCTGATAAGCCACTGCGCACTTTCACAATCATCTCAGCTCGTTGATGGCAGCTTTGGCATAATGTGGTCAGGTTTTCAAGCTTGTTAGCGCTCATATAAGAAGGAAAAGCACGAAAAGGAATTTTATGGTGGACGTCGTGTTGTCGTTCTTTTTCAGGTGTTCCGCAGATCTGGCAGCGAAAGCCGTCTCGGGCTCGCACTTGCCTACGAACGATTCGCCAATTGGGTCCATAATCGTTGGGGTCATTGCGCCAAAGCATCATCTCACGTAATCGTGCCACCGCATCATTTTCCAAACACAGCCAATAGCCAGTTGTCCTCAGATCCACGGAAGGCAGCGTAACTTCACCAACTCCGATTTGTTCGTGTGTGAACCATTTGATCTTGCGAAATCCGATGGTCCTGGAAGTGACGTCAATTTCACCATGCGATTTCATTCCACCGGCTATCTGGGCTTGATCATACATATCAATAAGTCTTACTTCACTCTCTCTATGGGGTTCTGTGTAATGATCTGTTTTAATATGACGTAAATGTGCGATACCATTTCCCAGATCGAGATCATCGACGATATAGGTCTGGCTTTGGTGTAAATAGATGGCTCCGGGATGAACCATCCAATGTGCACTGACTCGATCGATATGACCGATCGTAACTGGAATGCCCTCTTCAGTTGCTTGAAGAGTAACATTTGCAGCAGAGGCGCTTCGCAGTGATAGTTTCTCGGTTGGATATTGATCGTCCATCCAGAAAAATTTACCTCCGGATTTGTGAAGAACTCCCTGATCTGACATGAATTGTAGGAATTCCTGAACTCGATCAGGTTCTACGTTGCCAAATTCGTCTCCGATACTGAACGGTAGTTCGAAGGCGGCACATCTCAATTGACTCAAAAGAATTAACAGATTATCCGGATTGATCAGGGCATGTTCAGGTGAACCTTTGAATAAATAATCAGGATGGGCTGCCAGGAATTGGTCTAATGGAGCAGCAGTAGTGATCAGGACAGCTAAAGACGATTCTTCCCCACGCCCTGCTCGTCCGGCTTGCTGCATGATAGATGCTATCGTACCTGGGTAGCCCACCATAATAGATGCGCCCATCCTTCCAATATCGATACCCAGTTCAAGAGCGTTTGTGGCGACAACTGTTCTTATCCTTCCTTCCCGTAAACCATTTTCTATCTCACGACGTTCTAGAGGGAGATACCCGCTGCGATAAGCCCGTATCTGATCTGGATGTAAATTAATTGCATATTGGTCTTGATTTGATGTTTTTATCTTCTGATACAGGTATGTCAATATCAGCTCTACCGTGCGGCGTGAGCGACCAAATATGATAGTTTGCACGTTGTAAGTCAGTAAATCATCTACCAGACGGATACTCTCATGGAGTGCGCTGCGCCGAAGACCAAGATCCTTATTCACAACAGGAGGATTGTATATTAGAAAAGTTTGCTGCCCTCGAGCCGAGCCATCTTCATCGATAATTTCACAATCTTCCTCAATCAATTTTGAGGCTAGCTCTAACGGATTAGCGATGGTTGCAGAAGTTAAAATAAACTGAGGGTAAGAACCGTAATATTTTGCGATGCGCTTCAGGCGTCGAAGAACATTGGCAAAATGGGAACCAAAAACGCCGCGGTAGATATGCATCTCATCAATAACAATAAACTGCAAATGACTGAAGAATTGCGCCCAAGACGTATGGTGAGGAAGTATCCCAATATGGAGCATGTCAGGATTGCTTAGAAGCAGGCGTGCCTTCGTTCGTATAGATGGGCGAATACTTGATGGAGTATCACCGTCGTATATCGCTAGATCAGAAGTTGTAATTTGTATGGATTGGGTCTTTTGAGTACTATTATCAGGGGGAACTTCCAGACAAGCAGTTTCAATTAGGCTGTGTAGATAAGCTGCTTGGTCTTGCGCCAGCGCTTTGGTTGGGAAAAGATAGAGCGCGCGAGCATTTTCATCTCGCAGGACACGATCAAGAATTGGTAGATTGTAGCAAAGTGATTTTCCGCTGGCAGTGCCGGTAACAACCACAATGTTTTTTCCAGCATGGATGTGATGCCAGGCTTGTGCTTGGTGACTGTAAAGTGATTTAATTCCAAAGCGATGAAGACCATATTTAAGTTGAGAATGCAGTTCTGAGGGTAAAGGAGAAGTCGTGGCAGGACGTGAGGGAATAATCCTCCATTCTTCAATATTTAATGAAACTTTTGGTTGAGCTCTCCACGAACTGAGAAGTTTATTTACTGACATATTTTATCCAACTGACCCAGACCTCCCATTTAAAACCAGAATGATTGCGCATAGACACTATTGTATTGATCGATGATAACAATTCTATCAATTTTACTACTCACAATAAAAAGCAAAACCAGACAAATTCATTCTTTAATAGGTTGATGTAGGGGTAAAAAAAGAATTCCGAGAGTTCTCCGGAATTCTTTTTTTTGGTAACAATTCAATTTATTGTTTTAGATCCAACGGATCTTATTGTGATTTCGGTCAACATGAGGACGGCAAACCTGATTTTGGTTTAATTACGAAATTCAATACTAGTGCTTGATCCGCAAGTGGACCAACACCAAAAATCATACCGGTTTCACTTGCCAACATCCAGTTAGCAATATATGTCGCACCTTCTTCTGGTGTTGAAAAATTGACCTTAAGCTCCACAGTTTCTCCAGGCGGAACTTCTTCTGGAAGTGGAATGTCTGTTTGATTTAGGTTTTCATCCCCATTGATGAATACAAGCTTGTAATCAGTAGTCCAGGTGCATGTCCCGATATTCTTTACACGCCATACCTTCGCATACATATTATTTGAATCTAATATGGTGCCATCTGAAATTGAGAGAGATTTTTCAAATTCAGCAATGTTTATGCAACTTGGCTGCGTAGGTGTCGCTGAATCCTGGATTGTTGGTGTGGCTGATGGGAGTACCTCTTCTGTTGGTGAAGGAGTTGGGGATGGTATTTGAGTTGCCGTTGCGCTTGGTGTATCAGGTACTGATGTAATCGTAAATATTGCAGATGCAACGTATGATGGGTCACCAGACGGAATTTGGATATCGGAAGCGCTTGATGTTTGTGAACAAGCAGTGATGATGCCAAGGGTTATTACCAGCAATATTAGTATATCGGCAATGATACTAAGGGTAAAAATGGAAAATATTTGTAAAGTTGTTCTATTGAACTTCATATCAATACCACTATTATTCAATTATTTAGTTGAATTTAGATGTAGTAAATAGATTAATTTCCCCGATTATATCAGATTTCCAAAAAACGATGGAAAGTGAGTTGGGATATTTTTTTTACCTCTCCTTGCTTTTTCAAGCCAGCTCAACTCTCACTGCACAAATTTTGTATTCAGGTATTTTTGCAACTGGATCTAGTGCAGCTATTGTAAGTTCATTAGCAGGGGATTCTGGAAAGTGAAAATTTGCAAATATCATCCCTGGGGGGACTCGATCCGTGATCCAGGCTTGAGCCTCGATGGAACCTCTACGGGATGTTATTCGGACACGGTTTTTTCCGTCCAAGCCAATACTTTCTGCGTCATCGGGATTGATTTCAATCAGCGATTGTCCATATATCTCCTTCAGACCCCGTGCACGGCGTGTCATTTGGCCTCCATGCCAGTGATAAAGAACCCGACCTGTGTTTAACAGCATGGGATATTCGTCATCAGGCAATTCAGCTGGGGAGATATGATCTATTGGCATGAATTTACCTTTGCCGCGTGCAAATTGTTCCACATGAAGAATCTGTGTGCCGGGATGATCATAATTTCTCACCGGCCATTGAAGCCGTTCACCGCCTTCCAACCGCGCGTGACTTACGCCAGCATAAATAGGGGTTAAGGCGGCAATTTCATCCATGATTTGAGAAGTGCTCTTATAATCCCAACCCGAATATTCACCGCCGCTTACTTTCTGCTCACCGTTTTCAAGAATAAGTCTCGATAAATCAGTAATGATGCGCCAGTCTGCACGCGCTTCGCAAATTGGTTCGACGGCTTTGTGGACCATCTGTATTCGACGTTCAGTATTTGTAAACGTACCGGTTTTCTCAGCAAAACTAGCACCAGGAAGCAGCACGTCCGCGTAGGGTGCAGTTTCTGAAGGAAAAATTTCCTGCAGCACAATAAAATCACAAGCTTCCAAACAAAGTCGAATATGATTGCTGTCCGGATCGCTCATGATGGGATCTTCACCCATAATGTAAAGTGCTTTTACTTTTCCTTCTCCTGCTGCAGGAATGATCTCAGTAACAGTCATACCGTTCTCATTTGACAATGAAACGCCCCAGGCACTTTCAAATTTCTGGCGTGATGCATCATCGGTAACTCGCTGGTAGCCTGGATATACATTGGGTAGGCCTCCCAGGTCACACGCGCCTTGAACATTGTTTTGTCCCCGTAAAGGATTGACACCGCCTCCAGGCACACCCATGTTTCCCAATAACATCTGCAAGTTGGCGAGGCTCATAACGTTTCGGACCCCAACAATGTGTTGTGTGATTCCCATTGCCCACATAACTGCCATGGGTTTGTTTGATGCAAGAATTTCCGCAGCCTCGTATAGCTGTTCAACTGTAATTCCAGTAATCTCAGCGGTTTTATCAGGGGGATAATCTTCGAGAGTCGTCTTGAAATCTTCAAATCCTTCGGTTCGAGATGCGATGAATTCAGCATCATCCCATTTTTTATTAAGAATGATGTTCATCAATCCGTTAATCAAAGCTACGTCAGTTCCAGGTCGATGGCGCAGATGAAGGATGGCAAATTCAGTAATATCTATCTTGCGCGGGTCTGCTACAACAAGTTTAACTCCTCGTTTGCGAACAGCCTGGCGGATTTTGATTCCGAAAACAGGGTGTTGTTCGGTTGTGTTTGAGCCAATGATTAACATTGCTTGAGCTTTATCGACGATGTCGTCCATCGAATTTGACATAGCGCCCGAACCAAAGGTGGCGGCCAGACCGGCCACAGTGCTGGAGTGTCAAAGACGAGCACAGTGGTCTATGTTGTTCGTCCCAATCACCTGGCGGGCAAATTTATTCATCACATAATTATCTTCATTAAGACATTTTGCAGAAGCCAGGATTCCAATACTGTCTGAACCATTAGTCTCACGGTAATGGTTTAATTTTTCAGCAGTGATTTTAAGTGCGGTTTCCCAGTCAACTTCTACCCATTCACCTCGATCTTTTGGGCGTGTTTGACCTTCAAGAAGGTATTTCCGGACACGCGGTTTTGTTAATCTGTCTGGATGGTGAACGAAATCGTACCCATACCGTCCTTTGACACACAGTGCCATCCCATTTACTGGCGCATCAGGATTTGATGTAACACCGATGATGCGACCATCCTTTACATTCAAATCAAATTGGCATCCAACACCGCAATATGTGCATGTGGTCAATACCTTCTCAACCTGGTGAGTGCGTCCGAGACCATATGACATTTTATCGCTCAGCGCGCCGGTCGGACAATAAGCTACACATTGACCGCATGACTCGCAGCGAGCTTCCAACATAGTTGTCCCAACTCCTGCGACTATCTCTTCATTGATACCGCGGAATGCAACACCCCAAACCGACCTTCCCTGGATCTCTTCACATGCCAGTACACATCGCCGGCACAGGATACATTTATTAAAATCAACACGGATAAAAGGGTTGGGATCGCTATCAATCACGTATTTTGTGCCCTTACTTCCCCATTCCGGTATTCTTACCTGGTAATCGTATGCCAGATCTTGCAATTCACATGAAGAGCTTGCCTCACAAACGAGACAGTCCTGGGGATGGTTTGCCAGCATCAGTTCTAGAGTCGTCCGCCGAGCGTTTAAAACTCGTTCGCTTTCGGTCCACAATTCCATGCCATCCCAAACATTTGTAACGCAAGCGGCTTGCAAAAAACGCTGTCCCTTGACTTCGACCACACAAATACGGCAGTTGCCATCTGGAGTAAGATCACGGTGATAACAAAGAGTTGGGATGCGAATACCGTTATTGCGGGCTGTTTCTAATAACGTCTGCCCGATTTGCGCATCAATGGTTTTTTCGTTGATGGTTATCTGTATTGTCATTTCTTATCTCCATGGGGGAAAGATTTGTTTCTGTTAAATCGAAATTCAGGTTATCTCGAGTGCAGCGAACGCTTCTCTAAAATGAGTAAGAGCTGATTTTATCGGAACTGCGACCGACTGACCCAGACCACAGAATGAGGAATCTTGCATTACCTCGGCGAGTGTATAAAGTTCATCTAAATCACCGGGTTTTCCACTTCCGTGAGTCATGCGGGCTAATATTTCGTATGAGCGGTGGGTTCCCACCCTACAAGGTGTACATTTTCCACACGATTCGACCTTGAAAAAATATAACACTTCTCGAAGAAAGTCGACTGGTGATACGGTTTGATCGCAGACAAGAAATGCTCCGGCACCTAATGAAACACCTTCTGTGGTAGAAGCGTAATCAATGGGAACATCGAGCAGTGATGGTGGTGTAATGGTACCGGCAGCACCTCCGGTCAGGGCAAAATTAAAAGTGGACCCGGGTTTCATCCCACAACCAAAATCGTCGATGATTTGTCTCAAAGTTAACCCGAAGGGTGCTTCAAACAATCCTGGGGCATTTACATGACCAAGAACGATGTATATCTTGGTTCCTGGAGTTGTATAAGCGCTGAGCGATTTATACCAATCTGCTCCATTGGATACGATCGCAGGAACTGCCGCAAAAGATTCAACATTGTTTACCAGGGTTGGGTTGCCATGATACCCGTATTCGGGTGGATAAGGAGGTCGCAGGCGAGGTTCTCCACGGTTACCTTCTAGAGATTCAATTAATGCGGTTTCCTCTCCGCAAATATATGCACCAGCCCCCAAGTGAACATGGATGAAAAAAGAGAAATTACTACCCAGAACATTTTTTCCTAAGAACCCATTATTTTCTGCTTCTTTTACTGCACTTTCCAGGAGAAGCGCTTGAGATTCATACTCGCCGCGAATATAAATATAGCCATAATTCGCTCCACACGCATATCCGGCGATAGCCATTCCCTCAAGGATTTGGTGTGGATTTGTATCAATTAAAACCCGGTCCTTGAAGATAAGTGGTTCCGATTCATCAGCGTTGCAAATTATGTATTTCGGAGTTCGTTTTTCCTGAGCTACGAATCGCCATTTGAGACCAACAGGAAATCCGGCTCCACCGCGACCGGTCAATCCCGAATCTTCCATTTCACCGATCAGCGATGATGCCGAACGACTGAGGCATGTTTTTAGAGCTTCATAAGCCCCATGTTTCAAGGCAGAATCAAGAGAATTCGGATCGACCATGCCTGCTTTTGCCATCATAACGCGGGTTTCCCCCGGTCGAGATTGTGAGTATTCCGGCAAATGACCTTGATAACCTGTGGTCAGAGATGCTATTTTATAAGTGGTAACTGGTCCTGCCTGTTCATAGTTGACCAGAACTGCAGGTGCACGGTCGCATAAACCTAAACAGCTTGTACGTTCTATATGCCATTTCGGATTGTCTTCAAATATCGAAATTGCAGAATTGCGGATTTCATCAGCCCCTGATAGCCAGCATACAGGTCCATCACATATACGCATCACACCCCCTTCCACTTGTGTAAGAGACAGCATGGAGTAGAATGAGGCTACTCCATATGCATGCTGGGCAGGAATATTGAGCAGACTTGAGACATCATAAACAATTTCCTTTGTCAAACCGCGATGTTTTTTTTGCAATTCCTGGAAGATATCCAATAGGGCTTCCGGATTTGAATCATGTCGTTCGACGGTCTTTATGATATCCGGGTCGATAGGTTTGCGTTTCGTTGGACGGTAAGGCATATAAAACCCCTTTGTGTTTGATTGTGAAGAAGCAACTTGGTTTATGGTTTATCCATTCGATGTGATGATTGAATATCCTTCTCCTTGGGATTAGTATCCAGGTTGTCTAGTGACGAGAGTCTAAATTTTTATTTTCAACAGTCACAATCCTTTCAGGATGTGTGTAAACCCTAAACTGATTACGACGTGCATAACCGATTAATGTTATTCCCCAAACATGGGCCATCTGGATCGATAATGAACTGGCTGCAGTGCGAGAAATCACGACCGAAGCCCCCAGACGGCTTGACTTCTGAAGCATTTCCGAACTGATGCGACCTGTTGTCACTATTATACGACGAGATAAGTTGATACCTTCCATCAGGCAATGTCCAGCGATTTTATCCAATGTATTGTGACGTCCGATATCTTCTGCGGAGGCTAGAATGTTACTGCCATCGCTGACGGCGGATGTGTGTACTCCACCAACTATGCGATATAGGGATTGTGCTTGGAGGAGTTCGTCGAGAAAATCGTTGACCTGTGTAGGGGTAATTTGAGTCTCATTCAAGTTTAATACGCTTGAAGAAGTTGTTGAAATCTCCGTTCCGACAAAGGTAATGCCACCTGTGCAGCCTGATGTGCGGTGCCATTTTTCTGGTTTTTTTACACTGTGATTGATCCAAACGTCGATGTTATCACCCGGGGAGCACACATGAACCGAATCGATCTCATCGAAAGATTGTATCAAGCCTTCGTTATATAAGAACCCTAAAGCTAGAGCTTCAAGGTCGGTTGGCGTGCACATTAATGTCAACCAGATTTCCCCATTCACAGTCAAGGATACTGGGGCTTCCACTATCACTTCAGAATCGATGAGAACACGCTGCCCCGCTTTGTAAAGAATTTGTTCAACAGGGAATGTCGCTTTGTTCATGAGTAAAATTATCGTCATCTACCGACAAATGTAAAGAGAAATAATTATTATAAAAAACTACCGATCAAATAAGATTTTATCAGAAAGGCGACACAAGTATAAACGAGAACTATCATGGATAGGTATAACAGATTGTGGTATGGAAATTGATGTATAAAAGGTAATGAGGTATCACCACTCCTCGCAGGCAACAATAGAATATAATTAGAAATTATTTGTTAAAAATTGAGACTGCCAAAACAATATTAAAAACCAATCAAGGAGGAAAGAATGAATAAATATCGGGTAGTGCCAGGAGAAAAAATTAAATTAAGTGATTGGGATCCGAACGATAAAAGTAAATTTGATGGAGATAAAATACAAGCACAAAAGCGACTCGAAGAACTTAACTATGAGTTGGAGGCTCTTCAAGAACTTCTCTATGCAGAACATAAAAATAGAGTCCTGGTAGTTTTGCAAGCTATGGATACTGGTGGAAAAGATGGTACGATAAGGCATGTCTTCGAGGGAGTTAACCCTCAAGGGGTAAAAGTTTCGAGTTTTAAGGTGCCTACACGAGAGGAGCTGGATCACGATTATTTATGGCGAGTCCATAAACAAACTCCTGGAAAAGGAGAAATCGTAATTTTCAACCGAAGTCATTACGAAGATGTGCTGGTTGTGCGTGTTCACAAATTGGTACCAAAAGAAACCTGGGCTCTCAGGTATGAGCAAATAAACGAATTTGAACGTTTGCTGTACGAAGAGGGGACAATAATTTTGAAGTTTTTCCTGCAAATCGATTTGAAAGAGCAGAAAGAACGTTTGCAAGCTAGATTGGATGATCCAAATAAGCGGTGGAAGTTTTCTCTAGGGGATTTAGAGGAGAGAAAATTATGGCCGGAATATACTAAAGCGTATGAAGATGTGCTCAGTAAAACCAGCACCAAATGGGCTCCTTGGTACATAGTTCCAGCAAACCGAAAATGGTATCGCAATCTGGTTGTTGCTTCAATTATAGTTGACGCTCTGAGAAGATTGGATATGGGCTATCCTCAGCCTGAGGATGATTTAAGTCAGGTGGATATCGAATAAATAATCCCGACACAGGAAAAATAGGTGGTGGCTATTCGATGACCCTCCAATAGGCAATTTCGTCAACGACAACCCGATAGCCTGATGTGCCATCTGAGCGGATCATCAATCCGAATAAACCGCTTGGGTAAGTTTCATCGTAGAATTCTGAAATTATTGAACCATTGACAAATAATTGAAATTTACTGCCTAATATCCTAACACCAAATCGGTTTGTCTTGTTTGGTCCTGCATTTATCTTCTCATTGCTGGTCCAACTCTGAATGGCGTTAAATTCACCCTCATCCATCCTGTAGATACGGTACATTCCATCGCAAGAAATGCCGAATATGTATCCGCTGTCAATGATGCCATCAGGTTGGTCTGGTGCGCGCACAATAACGCCATAGCCATCCTTCCCTGAGCATGAGTCGCCAGTTGTGGCGATCATTTCCAGATAAATATTTCCCAACTCAGGGTATTTAGCGATGCGCCAAAGATCACCAGTAGGCTGAATAGCAGTCATTACTAATTTACCATCTACAATTTCAAAGTTGGTGTATGTGTCACCACCCATGTACCAGTATTGTTTCTTACCATCGAAGGTATCTATCCAATCTGGGTTTCCTAAATCTTGATGGTCACCAATATCTGATTTATCGCCCACATCTATTTTTATCCACAAAGCGACATCGGATTCTGCCCCTAAACCGAATTGTTCACCTCTCTCATTTTGCAGTTTCCAGAAACTTTCGTAGTATCCGTCGTTTGGAGGGGCTTTTAGTGGGAGAGTTATTTCAATTTCGCCATCGGGGGGCACTGTTTGACCAATTGCAGTAGGGCTCTCACCATTCATCTGTTCTCCGCCTATAAAAATAATTGAGTAGTCGGGAGTCCAGGTGCAGGTTCCCACATTTCGCAAATTCCACGTCTTTTCAAAATTTCCTCCTGGCAGGAAATTGGTTTGATCGGGGATCGTTTCACTTTCGAGTTCCACTTTTTCAGAACAATCCGGTTTTTGTGTTAAAGAAGGAGTGGGCGTTTGAATTTGCTCCGTTGGAAGTTCCGGTTGGAGGGTAAATGTGGCTTGATCTGCTGTAGTAGTGGATAACAAATGCTCAATTGCTTCCGCTGTTTGAGTTTGAAGGAGGATAAGATCGATATTTGAGGTTGGTTGGGATGCATTTCTTCCACATGCTGGTAGCAGTACTAGAATAATAATGAAACTGAATATTAATAGATATTTCATGTCGCGCTATCCCCAAAGGACGAAGAAATATATTCATTAACCGAGGCTTCCATCGATATTTTTCTGGCCAAAACCGATTTCTGGTATTTCGCCGCCCAATTATAGAGTTGCGAATACGCAGTGTGCAATTCGATTTGAACTAATTTCACCAGCGATCCTCCACCTTCAAAAAAGCCTGATGTATAAAAATCGCGGGCTGCTAATTCCCGATCATACTCAAGACGAACAATCTCGGTCTTCCAATTATCTCCCTGCCATGTTAATTGGGCATACGCAAGGCGTGTGTCACCGTCAAAAGGAAGTCCTACAGAACCCGCATTGACAACCATTGTCCCATCCAAAGTTCTAATTAATGGTCTATGTGTGTGACCCACGCAGAAGACAGAAGGAGGGGGATAATAATCCTTTTGTTTATTTGGCAATTCAATCTTCTCACGAAGCTCTTCATCACTAGTTTCGGGATAAATCCCATCCCGCATTCCCTTCATGGAACCATGAACGAAACGAACTTCTCCACCATCCGGTCCAATAAGACTTACTTGTATCGGCAACGCCTTGAGTGTTTCAACTTCAAGCCCTAATTGCTTGCCTGTCCAGATGGAGGCACGATGAACCTCCACCTCAGCACATGTATATTGAGTTCTGAGATTTATATTGTGCAAGACATATTCCTCGTGATTACCTCGTATCAGTTTCCAGCCGTAATTAAGCTGCTTTTCTCTTACAAACTGGAAACATTCCAGTGGGCGAGGACCTCGGTTTACAATGTCCCCGGCAATAATCACATAATCAGGATTCCAGATCTCGATATGGTCATTTGCAGTTTTAAGTGCTGATAAATTGGCGTGAATATCTGCAAGGACGGCGATTTTCATAATAACTCAAAAATTTTAACTCTGCTCTTTTTTGGAATAGGAGTATAACTCATTATTTATATGAAAGTAGTAAAACAGCAAAGATTATTCGCCTACCATAAGCTTGTATTTGGAACTTTAAAGTAAAATTCTGTGTATGGTGAAATATTAATTTTTACCTTCGGTTGGGTAATATAACTCACAAATCATATGCTATAATCGTTTGCATTGAGTAGAGTTCTAATCGGTTGGGATGTAATATAATTTCCTGGATTAATTCTGTATGTTTCTGGTTTGCTATTAATGCATTTAACCATTTTCTAAGTGTGCGCAGGGTAATATGAATTCGATAATCTGGAGAAAATTACATTGAATAATCAGAACAAGAAGTTATGGTTAATTATTGGTTTATTGGGCGGGTTGATCATTTGCTTAATAGTCGTATTAATTGTGTATTTTGGCTATGTCAAACCTGGTTCATCAGACGCTGATCGACAAACTGCATCTGCTGCTAGCCAGACGGCGGCAGCGGAAGCGACCAATCAAGCAGTTGGCACATCAACTCAAACGATATATACCGATACTCCAATTTCAGCGCCTAGTTCAACCCAAGCTAGTATTCAAACAACGCCGACATTAAAGACGGAAGCACTGTTAATAAGCGCTAATCTGGACACCAACTGTCGGGAAGGGCCAGATACGGTCTACCCTGTAACTGGACACTTCCTGAGAGGCCAGACTTCAGAGGTACACGGTAGTAATATTTCCCAGACATGGTGGTATATAAAAAACCCAGACAATCCGGAAGGATATTGCTGGGTTTGGGGAGAAACGACTTATGTTGAAGGAATCACAAATGAGGTCGCGATAATCACACCTCCTCCCCTGCCACCACTTGGAATTGATTATACAGCGACTTTTTCACATATTGAGGATTGTGGCGTTATCCCTGTTGCTATTTTTGCTATTGAAAATACTGGCAATCTCAAATTGGAGTCAATGCAGATGCTGGTTATTGATATAACAGAAGGAAGCCAATTGTATTGGATGCCGCTGTCAGATCAACCATTTTTGTCATCAAAGACTTCCTGTAACCGTGACTGGAATTATATGGATCCGGGCGATTATGCTTATGTAGATGCAGAATTGAAGCATACCGGTATTTTAGGTCACGAAGCACAAGCGAAAATTATTTTGTGTTCTGAAGAAAATCAAGATGGACAATGTATGGAGAAAACAGTCCAGTTTACAATCCCATATCGTTAGATTGAAGATTTATAAAAATTAATCGAGATGATTAACGAAGTGGAAGGGTATACGTACTTCCACTTCGGTATTTAAATACTGTTTGAGTTGATGATTGTTGAATTTTGGGTATAGGAGAGAACGATGTTAAAAGAATTTCGTGAATTCCTGCAGCAGGGGAATGTGATAGATCTTGCTATGGCGGTGATAATCGGCGGCGCGTTTGGCGCAATCATTAATTCTCTTGTGGATGATATTTTTATGCCAGTAATTGGCATTTTGATTGGTGGCATTGATTTTTCAGGTTTATCTATTCAAGTTGGGGAAGCTGTGATCCTGTTTGGAAATTTCATTCAGGCGATCATCAATTTTGTGATCATCGCATCAGCTATGTTCCTGGTCATCCGTAGTTACAACCAATTGCGGAGTGAAGAACAATCTGCTCCACCAAAGCCATCAGCAGAAGAAAAAATATTGGCTGAAATCCGTGATTTACTTAAAGAGCAGAAAAACTAATCATTTATTTTCGCAATAGAATCACTAAGAAAATTTATTGATATGTTCCGCAAATTGGGAAGGTTTTCTATTTTATCCGTTTTATTACTTACAGCATGTCGACCGATTCATAATTTTCTAAAACCTGATGAGCCGATATATACAGGATCGTATGCAGATGCCAAACTAGTATTCAATGAGGAAATCAAAGTAATCACATGGAACGTCAAGTTTTCAGAAAAAATCGATGAAGCACTTGCAGAGTTAAATACTGTCGAAAAATTGAAAGAGGCAGACATTATTCTGCTGCAAGAGATGAACGAGGATGGGGTGGATAAGATAGCGAAATCTCTTGAATATAATTATGTCTATTATCCGGCTTCAATTCATACCCATCATGGAGAAAATTTTGGAAATGCAATTCTTACAAAGTGGCAAATCGCAGATTCGCAGAAGATAGTGTTGCCTTATCAAAATCCGAAAAATGGACAAAAACGCATCGCTGTGAGAGCGACAATTTTATTCAATGACTACAAGATACTTGTTTACAGTGTGCACACGGAAACATTTTGGTTGAGCAGCAGGAAGCGGGGAGTTCAACTTGATTATTTAGTAAACAATGCTGGTAATGCATCCAATTATGTAATTATTGGAGGTGATTTCAACACAATGACTCCCAAAAGTGTAATGAATTTGGAAAAGCGATTTGGACGATTTGGCTTAGAACGGGCATCAAAAAGTGCCGGTCCTACAGTTGAGATAGGCGTCTTAAAATTCGCAGTGGATCACATCTTAGCCAGGAATTTGACCTTGCTCGAGACAGGTGTTTGGAGTGAGACAAATGCCAGTGACCATTCCCCTCTTTGGGCAGTGCTTCGTTTTGAAAGTTAATCTTATTTACAGTAACATCCATTATGCAATATAATTAAAAAGGCTTTATAATTCTCTTTCATCAGGTTGATAAATAAACAATAGGAGGAGTCAAATGTCAAAAAATTCACATCAAATTGAGAGGGGTTTCTGGTTATCCCTTGTGCTTATTTTGATTATGATTCATAGTATATTTTCGATATGGTTTGTATATAATGCTAAGCAAGCATCAGATGCGACTTCGACATCGTGGTTAATAGGTGCTTTAGTCCTTGTGGCGATCGCCAAATTTATTGCAGCTATTGCGATATGGAACTGGAAAAAATGGGGGCTTTATATGTTTGCAGTTTCGGTTGTCGTTTCAGTAATTGTAGGTTTAATGTTGACCGGAACGTGGCTGATCGTTTTTAATGAAGTGCTGCCATTAGCGATTTTGGGTTGGGTCATCCGTGATAAATGGGCAAATTTTGGAATAAATACTTAAATGTCTTTGGGTATTTTTGCTAAATCACGAATACGAGAGAAAACATCTTAATAATAATGCATCCCTCTCCAAATATTAACTCATTTGGGAATCCGCTATTGAAAAATTGAATTAAATTCTCTTTTTCGTTCTAAAGTTCTTCAATCTCAACTTTCAAGCGTTCGAGATCATTCTGAATTCTCTTAAGTTCGTCACAAGTTTCAATCAAATTTCCGCGCTCTGCACGCACGAAACGAGTATAGGGGGCGATTGCTTCGTTAATGCGCTGCAAACTGCGGGTGATCTCTTTTTCGAGTTGATTTCGCAGTGTATCGGTTAGCTGTTCGCGGAGTGTGGATATCTTTTCATGCAATTCATATTTTGCCATTTTGCGTCGTGCAGGTATGATAAAAAGCCCTAAAACAGCAATAAAGCTTGCCAATATAATCCCGGTGACATCTGCAGCTACAGTCGTAGCCAATATAGCTACCAGGGTTCCCAGTCCGACTGCACCAATTTCGAGGGCAGCCGATGCTGCTACAGCAATCTGCGCATTTTCAGCGATTGCTTTTGATTCGCTGGCTTTGTTGTAAGTTTCTACCACGCGTTGTGCTTCGCGGCCAACTGCGTCTATAAGACGATCGCGTTCGTAGTTAAAGCTTCCGATTCCATGGTCGCCAACTATGCGATCTTTGTGGATCCGGCGTCGCTCTGCAAGATGGTCATTCACCGATTGCCATTGGCGTAGATCAGAATCGACCAGCCAGTTGATCAGCTCATTGACTTTCTGGTCAACAAGCTGAGGAGTATCCCCAACGACCTGGGTTTCAAACTCTCGCTGGATGCGGTCCTTGTTAATCAAATCAAATACCCGGGTAAGGCGAAACGTCTCGTCAAAATATCCATCCCCACGCTGCTCCATCTCAAAGAGAACATTCTCAATATCTGCCATCCGAAAATTGAAATCGCGTTTCATATCCTCTTGATAGAGGTCCAATTGTGAATCCACATCAGATATCATATCAAAATCATCTTTGAGCAACTCCAATCTTGAAGTGATAACTTCAAGGTATTTTTGCACCAGATGAGCCCCAACACCTAATGGATTTAATAATTTTAGTCTCAGACGTCCGCTTTCATCTAGGGTGTCGTGGATAAAGTTTTCTAGAGGTTCAAAGCGGCTGGTTGCCCAGAATTCTGGGTTCCCTTGCTTGGAAAGTAAAGCATTCCTCGAGCTAAGCGGAAAAATATCTGGGGAAATTCCCATCAGTCTATTTGCATTATCGCGCACAAAATTATTTACTTTTTCTAGTTCTTTATCATCTTGAAGTATGTCAATTTTATTGACTACTACCACGACTTTCTTCCCCCAATCACGAATTCGCTCCAGAAATTGCCGTTCACTTTCTGTAAAAGGTCTGTCAGCAGAGGTTATGAAAAGCACAATGTCTGATTGGGGTACGAACAGGGTAGTGATCTCTTCGTGAGAGCGTATGATCGCGTTAGTGCCTGGTGTATCGACAATGCTGATCTCAGAAAGCCATTCGACAGGCAATGTGATTATATGCTCATTTTCAGAGACCACAATCCGTTCTGTGGTTTCTCCATAACGGAGAATGTTGATTCGGGTTGTGGTGGGGGTCACCCCCTCTTCTAAATAACTGTCACCTAAAAGTGCGTTGATGAAGGCTGACTTTCCGGAGTTGAATTCACCAACTACGACCAGCAGAAATAATTCATCTAGCTGTTTTATCGTTTCGCCCAATATTTTTATGTCTTCATTTGAAGCGTTAAATTCTGTGAGGACAGCGCGCAGGTCGTTCAGTTTATTTCGTTCGTTTACGAGAAGCCTGTCTTGGGTTTCATTCAGAATTTTCATTGCATTTCATCCTAAACGAGCATTATAGCATTCTATAGTTTTTATTGAAACACCCAGGAATTTTGGGTTATACTCAAAAAATCAAATTTCCTAATCTTGATGAGAGAAATTTAGATATGAACCAGATTACTGACCAGAAGTACCTTAAAGAACAGCAGTATAAAGAAGCAAGCAAATTGGAAGCTAGGATTTCCCTTCACCGTCGTTTTGGAACCAATCCCTATGGATGGTGGCGATGGGTGTTTGACCAATTGAATCTAGAACCAGGCATGCGAGTATTAGAAGTAGGTTGTGGAACTGCTGGTTTATGGCGAGAGAACTCGGCGCACTTCCCAGAAGGTTTAATAGTCTTCTTGGGCGACCTATCCGTTGGTATGGTTCGAGAGGCGTCCAAAGTGATGAGTGAGGGAGTTGATTATTTCCCCATAAACCTTGATGTGCAGGCTATCCCTACTCGCAGCAATTATTTCGATCTTGTGATTGCCAACCATATGCTCTATCATGTTCCAGACATTCAGCGCGGATTGAGTGATATTGTTCGGGTCCTGAAACCAGGCGGGATATTATGTGCGGCAACAAATGGCTTTCACCACATGCATGAGTTGATAGAACTGGTTCAAAAAATTGAACCGAATTCTATATACAGAAATGAGCAAACCAGAAGATTTGCGCTTGAAAATGCTGATAATATTCTTAGAGATCAATATACGGATATTGAAATCCATCATTATGATGAAAATTTAGTTGTGACCGAAATTGGACCTTTAGAAGAGTATATCCTCTCTATGTGGGATACGTTATGGGGAAGTAATAGCGTGGAATTGAAAGCAATGGAAGTATATTTAGAAGATCATTTTCGTTTACACGGGCAATTCTTCATTACAAAATCGCAGGGTTTAGTGACGGGGAAAGCAATAAAATAAATTGTATTTAGAAGGTTGCTTTGCGATTGGGGTGGAGATCGCAAAATATTTCCTTATCTGTATCGTTGATATGACAAACTAAGCGCAAGAACTGTTTGATGATAAAAATTTCAATATAAGCATCAGATCAATTGTTTGACTGTCTACATAATCGATTTTACTTTTATCAGCTTAGGAAAGGTCGCTGGCGCGCTGGACGATCTTATCTCCAAAACGATCGCGCAGGTTATCTATTGCATTTTGCAGTTTGTTATCCTTCGTATTTTCGTGCCCGGACAATTCATCCCACAAAGTAAGCTGGCGAATTGGGGGTACAAAACCACTTACTCCCACACCAATCAAGCGTACCGCTTTTCCTTCACACCAGGATTGCTCAAAAAGATTTTCAGCCGCGTAGATGATCGACAAATCCTGGTCGGTGGGATTATCCAAAGTCAATTGTCTGGTAATCGTACTGAAATCTGACCAACGAAGCTTTATCTTGATGGTCTTGCCGCATTTGTTCGCTCGGCGTAGTCGCTTACCAACATTTTCGGACAATTTACGTAATGTGCGTAGAATTGACCGCTTATCAAGTAAATCAGATGTGAAAGTGGTTTCGTTGCTGATGGATTTTACTTCATGCGTTGTTATGATCGGGCGTTCATCGACACCTTTTGAGCGTACACTTAGATCATGCCCATGTTTACCAAGAATCCGCACGAGATCAGCCTCAGGATAGTTTGCCAGCGTACCAATGGTAGTAATATTTAATTCTGCCAGGCGCTCTGCAGTTTTAGGGCCAACGCCCCATAACGCTTCAACGGGCATAGGCGCGAGGAAAGATGCCTCTTGACCGGGAGGAATCATTGTTATTGCATTGGGAGGACCAGTGCGCTTCGAGGATGCTTTCCCAAAGTTGTTTGCAATTTTGGCAATTAACTTATTGGTAGCAACTCCTAATGAGCATGGCAAACCAATCCTCTCTCTAATTATCATTTGCAGTTGACTTGCGATATACTTGCCCGTTTCCGGTAAATCAGTACAATCCAAGAATGATTCATCGATTGAGATTTGCTCGACAAGGGGTGTCAGATTATGCACGTTATCCATCACACTTTTTGATATCTTTGAATAATCACGATAACGAGATGAAATGATGATCAGATCTGGGCAGAGCTTCACGGCGTGCGCCATCGGCATAGCTGAATGGATACCGTATCGGCGCGCTGCGTATGAGCATGAAGCCACAACTCCACGAGTTTCTGGACGCCCGCCGACAGCGAATGGCTTACCTTGAAGATTTGGGTCATCCAGTTCTTCAACAGCGCAAAAGAATGCGTCTAGATCGAGGTGGAGTATTTTACGATGCATCAGATTGTTTTTTCACAGTTAATTCGAATCGTGACAGCTCCTCCATTTCGGTCTTGAATTTCTATCTTAATTGGTAAGAATGCTTGGATAATTTCAGCGTTCGTCTCAAGATGTGAGGTCAATCGGTTTGTACTGATTTCCGATAGACCTTCAGCTAAACATGCTGGTAAGAGCAGTTGGTCAGCCAGATATGTATCAACTGCGCCATCGGTTTCAAGAAATTCAAAGAGATAATCCACAGCTTCATCAGCAACACGTTCAGCTGGCTTGCCGAGTTTACCCAAAGCAAAAAAACAGCATTGACTGAATTCAAAATGTGCTAAGAGGAGAAGCAGGGTGCCCTTATTGCGGGATGGCATTTTTATAGTTTTGATTCTGATTTTTGAGGAATCGATATTCTCCGAGAGCTCTAGAATTCTATTTAAAGCCTGGAGTTTTTGCCTTTTTGCGATGCTTAGGTCCAGGTTAGCAACCCCTGAAATTCCAGTTATTCGCAGAAGTTTTCCACGATTGGTAAGTTGTATGGGGCTGATAGCATGTACAGGACGGACCGTTGCCGTTATCCTGCCTCCACCGCGTGGATAAAACCCCGCTTGGTCTAAACTTACATCGGCATTAAACCCCATGTAATGTAAATAATTCATCCAATGCAGGTCGATGTAATGGAAACATGGGCTCCATGGAACATGAGTACCACCCGAGATAATGATCGATGAAGCTGAATTAGCTAAACTTAATGGGAGAAAAATCGTTTGTAGCACCAAAGACGTTGATCCAGCTGTGCCAATGTCAAATTTATAACGACCTGACCGTATCGACGACGGGGAAAACGTCAGGGAGGTTGAATTTAACGCGGCTCCCTCTACCCTGGCTTTGCTGATTGCTGTTGCCGCGTCCACTGCTTTTAGGTGTTGTGGTTTTAGACCGGGTTTTGGACGGTTTGCGCGAATATTTATAATGCGCATATCCTTTCCGGTGATTACGGACAGTGTTAGAGCACTCCGTAAAACTTGACCTCCACCCTCACCCTGGGAGCCGTCAATCTCGATCATGATTTGATCTTACCTTTGTTATAACTAAAATCGAGTACCTGCTTCATTTGCGGGATTTCGGCGTTTGTTAAAAAACACAACATGCCAGGATCTAAAGAGCCTAATTCAATGTTCGATTTCTTTATTGCTTCTTTTATTGATCTGACATCCACATGGGCAGGATGGATTTTGGGCTGGAAAAAGCATGGATGCGTAAGGCACAGGGTCATTGGTCCATCATTTGAAAGAATCAATAAACGTTTCCTTCGTTAATCCAAGCGACCAGCAGCGTAGATCCTTTCGATGGGAATGAAATCCTTTAATGTCTTACGACCAGGATGATCGCTGAATTTAGCCAGGACCTCAAAATGTGTATGATAAGCAAGATATTTATTCACAACACGTGATATAAAGATTCTCCCTGCCTTGCTTACCACTGAGTGAGATGATGTTCATTGAACGCAAACAGTAAGCCATTTTTTGGGCCAACCGGTGCGGTATGTGCAAAGATAGAGATAAATTTCTAGTTGTAAAGGGTTGGGGCAGGTTTTCGGGCAGGAACATTTGGTAATCGTTAACAGAAGACAGGATAACTTGATCGGTCACTTCGATCAGGCGCCGGTCAATGATGCTCCATCCTTTTCGACGCCAGCTCCCCAGACCATCGTCCCGGCGGATTTCTTCTTCATGCGTGAGAAGGATCTCGATAGAAAAATTTGGATCAAATACGAATTGGGAAATGTAAACCAATTCGTGAAATAGATGTTCATATCGCCCATGTTTTGGCGATTTGCGACGTCTGATTGCTTCAACCCCATCCGCTGGCAGGTAAATTATCCATTTTTCCACTGCAATTGGGTGAGCAACCCGGACTTTGTAATTCTTAAGAAGGGCGGAGAGTTTAGGTTTGAGTTGGTAAAAATTTTTGGTTTGGATTTCAATGAGAAGGTCTTTACAAACCGCGTCAATCAGGAACCCATCTATATAAACTTCCTGTTGATTGACATCTTGAGTAAAGCAAGTTTTTATTGAGGCGTGTAGAGAGGATTCCTGCATCTGTCGACATCATTTTTCGATTGGAATGATCAACCAGCGTCCGGATGGGATGATTTCGATAGACCCTAATGAATTGTAATAAATTACTTCATCGGCTGAAACTTCATGCTCTTCAGCGAGGTCGCTAATAGAAGTGGGGTTTTCTAAAAGAATAATTCGAAATTTCGGAACTCCGGAAAATTCAATTTGACCCGGCATAATCACCAGTATTGTGTCGACCCACAGACTTGCTCCTTCTATCAGATCGTTCGTGTTTTGTATGACTTCAATAGAGGTCTGGTAAGTCGCGGCGATTTTACTGTAACTCTCCGCTTGCTGAACAGTGTGCAGTACGAACCTTTCATCGGGTCCAAAAGGCGTCTCCATCACAGGTCCAGGGGTTGGTAGGACTGCTGTTGGGGTAGATGTTGGCTCTGGAATCTGAGATGATGAAGGTGAAGGTGTTGCAGATGGAGAAATGCTCGTTGGTGTATCTGTAACTACTTCAACTTGGGCGAGGGATACGCCCTGAGTATTAGTGGGAATGACTGCTGCATTAAATATAGGAGTTTCGGTCTCGATCCTTTCTTCAACTATGGTTGAGGTTGCCGATTGAGAAATGCTGCCTGATGGTGTAAAGGGGTTTGGGCTGCGAATAAATAGAAAATAAGATCCCAGCAATAATATTGCTAATCCAATTATGGCTATTAATATTAACCGCCCCGAAAGTAAACCGGCGATTCCGATCTGTGCGGTCTCGCCAGCGATTTCCTGAGGCAATGGACCTTCCCAAGAAGGCGAATACACCTGGCATGAGGGGTAGGATAAACTAAGGCAAAATTCTTCTTGATAAGAGCTTTTTATGGGTTGGCTCGGTTTTACGTGAAAACAATGGTTGCCAGGGCTTGGATAAGAAAAGAAAGTACCCGAATCCTGTTTCATTCCGATATAAGGACACAATGGGGACAATTTTTTTTCTTTTTGGTTTGAAGATTGATTAGCTGGATGATTCATTTATATTAATAATTTACCATCAGAAGGTTACTTGCCTTGATAAATTTTGTAAGAGTCGTTAAGTAGATAAGCTTAAATATTCACCCACAATTGTAATCCATAAAATTCAAATAAAGAAGGTATGGAGTAAGACATTGTCAAAAAACCAGCATATTACGCACAGATGATTAAACACAAGTTACTTCTTCACCATTCCACAAAACTCACCACAATATTTTCCTCCTTAATCGCCATTTATATTGACAACCAAAACGTTTTAGTGTATTATTATCTTTATACAGAAACGTTTATGGTAAAGATGTGTTCGAAAAAAATCGGATTGGCAAATAGATAAGAAGCAAACTGAGATCAAAAAAATATTTGCTAATGGCTACTACTATAAAGGATATCGCACAACGGGTGGGAAAGTCAGTAACAACAGTTTCGCGCGCATTAAACGATTACAACGACATCAGTCCACAAACAAAGGAGCAGGTTCGTCAGGCTGCCGATGAAATGGGATACCGGCCAAGTGTATTGGCGCAGCGCTTGCAGAAACAGAGAACAGATACCATAGGCTTCGTCTTACCTACATTTGGACCACGTTTTTCAGACCCATTTTTTAGCGAGTTTCTAGCCGGTATTGGTAATCGGGCAACCCAATTGGGTTATGATTTGCTTGTTTCCACCAGGACACCGGGAGAACAGGAACTATCCGCATATCGGAATTATGTCCAGGAAAAGCGGGTCGACGGCTTCATTATTGTTCGTACTCGAAAGCAGGATGATCGGATCGATTATTTAAGGAGTGCGAATTATCCCTTTGTAGCCTTTGGTCGGGTCGAAGAAAATTTAGATTACCCATTTGTAGACGAAGACGGTGAGTTCGGAATGGGACTTGTGGTCGAATATCTTATCCGTCTTGGGCATCGTAAATTTGGTGTGATCGCGCCACCAATTAATTTGATGTTCTCCTCATACCGTCTAAAGGGGATAAAAATGAAGATAGAAGAAGCCGGTTTAGAACTGGATGAAAATCTTGTAGTAACGAGTGATCTTACTCAACGAGGTGGATATATCCAGGCTCAAATCCTTTTAGGGGTTCCAGACCCACCGACTGCAATCGTGGCATGCAATGACTTGATGGCGTTTGGAGCTATGAGTGCAGCTCAAGAAAAGGGGATGATTGTTGGCAAAGATGTATCCATAACCGGTTTTGATGATATCCCGATGGCGGAGCATTCTCATCCCCCGTTAACAACCTTGCACCAACCGATATATAAAATTGGGGGCATGCTGAGTGAAATGCTAGTCAAATTGGTCCTGGATGAAGACCTGAAGAAAAGGCAGGTCATTTTACACCCCTCATTAATAATTCGCCAATCGTGCGGACCACCACCTCAAAATTGAGAGACAGATGTTAACAAAAGGAAGTGTAAGACAAATCTAATACTAGTTAATTATGGATAATGACAAAATAAGTTAGCTGAACCAATCAATCAAGTTCAACACACAAAAATCTGGAGGATAAAAGAATGAAACGTTCAATTATTCTGTTTACTATGTTCCTGTTGATGGCGTTGTTTACATCACAATGTGCACCAGCTGCGACACCAACACCGGAGACGATCATTAAAACCGTGGAGGTGGTGAAGGAAGTTGTGGTCACGCAAGTAGTTGAAAAGGTTGTGACCGAAGTTGTCGAGGTTGAAGTACCAGCTGAACCAATTGATAAGACCGTGATTGATTTCTGGACAACCGACAAAGAGGAAGACCGCGTGGATGTTTATGAGGAAATTGCAGCCAGATATATGGCTGAGAATCCAGGCATAGAGGTCCGCATCGTTCCGATCGATGAAGCCGGTGTTTCACAGCGTATCGCTACTGCGCTTGTAGCCAATCGCTTGCCCGACATTGTGCGGATGGGTATCGAGTGGGTGGCAGATTTCGCAGCCGATGAAATACTGGATGAGGATGCCGCCGTAGCCGTGATAGATAACATGGGTGAGGACGATTTTCGTTCAAATACTCTGGCTATGGTTACCGATCCTGCTACTGGAAAATATGCCGCGGTGCCTTTTGATGGTTGGGTACAGTCTATCTGGTACCGTACAGATGTGTTTGAGGAAGCTGGACTTGATGCTCCTACTACATGGGAGGCGATTCAGGCGGCATGTGAGACACTTCCTGGAGCAGGAAACCTGCTCTATGCTGTTGGTCTCGGCACCGATCCAGGTCAAAATTACGGTCATAAGACATTTGAACAGGTAGCTATGTCAAATAACGCCTTCCCGTTCGATGAGGCAGGCAATGTCACTATGAACACACCCGAGATGATCGAAGCACTGCAGTTCTATACAGATTTACAGAAATGTGCGATCCCCGGTCCACAGTATTGGCAGGGTGCACGTGAAGCTTATGAACTCGATCAATTGGGCATGTTGTTCTACAGCACCAATATCATGGATGACCTGGTTGAAGGATCTGGTATGGAGAGCGGCGACAAGATACAGATTGCTGTCGACGACCTGGCTCTCAAGACCGGGTTTGCATCGGAGATGACTTCACCAAACGGATCAGCCTCATATGGTCAGTTAGAGACACTCGGAATCATGCAAGGCGCTGATCCTGAAGCACAGAAGGTAGTCGAGTTTTTCCTGACTGATCAAAATTATCAGGATGTACTGGCATTGGCGCCGTGGGGTAAGGTGCCTGTTCTGGAGAGTGCAGTGGAAGGGTGGAAAGGTCTCAGCCCACTCTTTGAGAATTACTCGGATGAAACCCTGGGTCAAATCGCCAATGGCTTCGATACCATGCAGCGCTGGTTGTTCCGCCCCGATTACGATGCGACTCAGCGGGCGGTAATTGGTGATATTGAAGGGAGACTGCTTATTCCACAAGTGATCAGCAACATAGCCCTGGAAGGGATTATGACTTCGGAAACCGGTGCCCAGTGGCTTCAAGAGCAAGTTGAAGCTCTGGTGGCTGAACGTCAGCAGTAAAACTCCGAAATAGATTGACCGTAAGGACATAGTGCTTTACTGTGTCCCTACAAGCATTTGGAGGCCTTATGTCGACTGCAGTTCAACATAAAACATTTAAAGAGCGCTGGAACTCGTTGCAGGCGCGAGAATCAAGGGGCTTGGGCTTTAATTATTCCAACTGCAGTGATTGTGTTTGGTTTGGTGTTGTTTTCTGCAGTTTTCAGTGTATGGATCAGTTTCCACGATGTCGGATTGAAAAATCTTAATAATGTATTCCATGCGTCATTTGTGGGATGGAAAAATTACACCGATGTATTTGATGATTTTGCCTTTAAGTTTCAAGGTTTGAATAGCTGGGGAGCTGCGGTTACCAGCATAGTGTATTCATTCGTAGCCACGATTTCTACAGTTCTTCTTGGTTTAATTGCAGCAATATTATTAAACCGACCGTTAAGAGGACGGGGGCTGGCTCGTGTAATATTTTTAATCCCGTACGTAGCCCCTATTGTTAGCATGGCGTTCGTATGGCGATGGATTCTTGACCCACGACCTTCGGGGGTACTTAATGACCTATTGATGAGGCTGGGAGTTATCGATTTGCCAATTGCATACCTCGCAACGCGTGGTTTAGCGCTTATCCTGGTAATCGTATTTACATCATGGCGTTATTTCCCTTTTGCCATGCTGATGATCTTAGCCAGACTGCAGGCGATCGACAGGTCCATGTACGAAGCTGCTGAAGTAGATGGCGCCAACACCATCGCCAAATTTTGGTACATCACATTGCCTGAATTGAGATATGTGATTGGTGCAATCTTCCTGTTAAGGTTGATGTGGACGTTTAACAAGTTTGACGATATCTTTTTACTGACTGGAGGGGGATTTGGAACAAAGGTGCTGCCCATTCTTACCTATGAATTCAGTTTTCGTTTATTCAACTTTGGGCGCGGCTCTGCCACTGCAATGATATTGCTGGTCATCCTGGTTGCTTTTATGGCTTTTTATGTTGGTGTGGTAATGAGGAATGTTGAGGAAACATAACATTAAAGTGTTTTGAAAGAAATTGGGAGACCAAACAACAATACTTCTGAGGAGATATCTTAGATGAGCTATTCAAATGACGATAGCATGAATATTATCGATCATTTAGCAAATTGGTTTACTCTGCCCAAGCTAATTTTTGCTATTGGATTAACATTTTTTCTTGTAGGCATAATATTCCCATTCTATTGGATGGTCAGCTCGTCCTTTAAAACCTACGCAGAAATTGGCGGTAGGGAGCCTGTTTATGTACCAAGCGCTTTACGATTAGACGCGTACAAGGAATTGTTTGATCCAAACAATAAGAGTTATCAGAATTTTGGTACAAATATTTTAAACAGTATAAAAGTGGCTATACCGGCCTCCCTCATTGCGGTGATATTATCTACTTTAGGTGCTTATGCCATTACCCGATTGTATTTTCGCGGCAAAGACATTATGCTCAACAGCATCCTGCTGATATATTTATTCCCTGGTGTTCTTTTGATAATCCCGCTCTTTGCAATGTTATCCCAGATTGGAGGCAGATTGGGATTTGAAGTCCAGGACAATCTATCGATCCTGATCGTCACATATTTGGCTCAAACCCTTCCAGTGGCGTTGTATATGTTGGCGAATTATTTCAGGACGATCCCGGTTGAAATTGAGCAGGCAGCTTTGATTGACGGCTGCAGCCGGTCAGGGGTTATCTGGCGAATCACCATACCTCTCGCAGTTCCTGCCCTGGTTTCAGTCGCTATTTACAGTTTTATGATCGCTTGGAACGAGTTTTTATATGCTTTTGTATTTCTCAATGAACGTGCATTGTTTACCATGCCGATCAAGATAAATACAATCTTCAATGATCCCAGCCCACGCCCACATGTGGTAATGGCTGCCTCAACAATAATGACTATTCCAGTAGTATTGTTGTTTTTGGCGCTTGAAAAATACCTGACAGCGGGTTTAACTGCCGGTGGTGTAAAGGGCTAGACTGGGGACAATTATCACTCAACAAACCAGGCTTCATATACTACGCTGCACTCATATTCGAGCCTCATAATTATTAAATCTGATTTCACTGCAACTTCCCAATTGTTGTGTTTCGCTTTGGCAAGTTGAATATTATCTTGTAAACAAATTGGTACAATCTCAATCCTGAAATGAAAGAAATTGAAAAATTAGAGTCCACTAACCAGGATACGCTAGTTGGAGAACTTCAATGAGCACACTGCATAGAATTGCTATCCTTCATTACGCAGCCCCTCCGATTATCGGAGGGGTTGAAAGCACTATTTTTCATCATGCCAATATATTGTCCGATCTGGGTATTAAAATAGAGATTATTGCGGGAAGGGTTGAACCATTTAATAACAATGTAGAATTTTCTCGAATTCCTGAAGTTGATACATTAAATCCAAGGGTGCAAAGGATTTCCAAAGAGCTAGCACATGGACATATTTCACCTGAATTTACGTCATTACGTGAAATTTTGGTCGACAAACTGCTTCCAATTCTATCTAATTGTGATGTTTGCATTGTTCATAATGCATTGAGTTTACACTTTAACTTAGCTCTCACCGCAGCATTGCGGGTTATAAATGACCGAAATGTTACGCCAATAATTGCGTGGAATCATGATTTCGCATGGCACGATAAGCTCTATATTCCTGATTTACACCATGGCTATCCGTGGAACTTATTGCGCTCGGCTTGGTCTGGAGTTCGTTATGTGGTTGTATCAAAACATCGCCGGTTGAGACTCGCTCAATTGCTTGAAATCCCTGAGACAGATATTGAGGTATTTACACCCGGTGTGGATGTATTCAAGTTTTTAAATTGCCAGTCGCTTACTATAGATTTGGTTGAAAAGTTAGATTTGTTGGATGCTGACCCCCTGATGTTGCTCCCTGCCAGGATTATCCCGCGCAAGAACATTCAATTTGCGATCCGAGTCACAGCGGAAATGAAGGAGCATATGCCGGGAGCAACGCTGGTCGTAACTGGTCCTCCCGGACCTCATAATCCCAAAAATATATCCTATCTGGAATCACTCCAAGATGTACGTTCTGAGCATGGACTGGAGAGAAATGTCTGTTTTTTATTTGAACATGGCGAGGCTGGAAAACCACAATATTTACCTGATGAAGTTGTAGCTGATTTCTTTCGTTTAGCTGATTTCTTTCGTTTAGCTGATTTATTGATCTTCCCAAGTTTCCGGGAAGGTTTTGGTATCCCTGTGTTAGAAGCCGGTTTGGTTCAACTGCCGGTTTTTGCATCAAACATACCACCTATGCGGGAAAGTACTGCGGAATATGCGCATCTATTTGATCAATCAGGTGATCCCGGAGATGCTGCTGAGAGCATCCTGAATTACTTGGAAATGAATGCGTCTTATCATTTAAAACGCCGTGTTTTAGACAAATATACCTGGAAAGCAATTATCGAGCAAAGAATTATCCCGTTTATTAATAAAGCCGAAGTCGCGTGATCGAAAACATAATAGCAATCTTATCGAGGCAAAAATATTTATGACACCTGAACAGCGTATTCGTGAACTACTGAATTATCTATATTTGGAAGAGAATGGCGAAACGGTCTGGATAGAATTGATTGGCATCTTAGATAAATATCGATATCTTGAAAGACGGATACAAAGTAATACCTCACTTGCAGAAGAGATTTTCTCTGAGAAAGATGCAATCTTGATTACGTATGGTGATCAAGTGCAGGAGGCAAACACTAAACCTTTGAAAACACTGTCTGATTTCCTGCAGGCAAATCTACATAATGTCATTAGCGGTATCCATATCCTGCCTTTCTTCCCATATTCTTCTGATGATGGATTTTCGGTGATCGATTTTCGCCTGGTAAATCCTGAATACGGCGATTGGGAAGACATAGATCATATCGGTCATGGATTCCGATTGATGTACGATGCCGTGATAAACCACATCTCAAGGGAGAGTGACTGGGCTAAATCTTTCTTGTTGTGTCAAGAACCATTCATCGATTATTTCATTACTGTGGATCCTGAGGTCGACTTATCAAAGGTATTCAGACCTAGAGCGCTGCCGTTATTGACGCCTGTAGAAACCACATGTGGAGAAAAGTGGGTTTGGACCACTTTCAGTGAAGATCAATTTGATCTGAATTACAGCTATCCAAATGTATTATTGGATATTATAGATCTTCTGCTGTTCTACATATCACGTGGAGCTGAAATCATACGCCTGGATGCCATTGCTTATTTGTGGAAGGAAATTGGGACTTCCTGCCTGCACCTGCCTCAAACACACGCAGTCATAAAAATCTGGCGAGCCGTTCTTGATTTGATAGCTCCCTGGGTGGTATTGATTACTGAAACAAATGTGCCGCATGAGGAAAACATCAGCTATTTCGGGCAAGTTTTACCTGAGACAGGGCGTACCGATGAGGCCCAGATGGTTTACCAATTTCCGCTTGCTCCTCTCATCCTGCATACATTCCTGGAAGGAGAAGTCTGTAAACTGCGCAGTTGGGCGGATAATCTATATTCGCCGGGTCCGTTTTTTAATTTCATCGCCTCTCATGATGGAATTGGCGTCATGCCAGCTAAAGGAATTCTCGACGAAGTAGAAATTCAAGCAATTGTGGATCAAACTTTAGCCCATGGTGGTCGGGTTTCATATAAATCGAACCAGGATGGATCCAAAAGCGTTTATGAATTGAACATAACCCTCTATGATTGGTTAAATGGACCGGTAGACGAGCAGATAGATCTAGAAGTCAGCAGGTTTTTGGCATCGCAAGCCATTATGCTGTCACTTGCCGGTGTGCCTGGCATCTATTTTCACAGCCTGTTTGGGGCAAGAAATTGTTACGAATGTGTCGAACAGACCGGGAGGGCGCGATCGATTAACAGAGAGAAATTCTTCCTGGAAGAATTAACAATTTCATTATCTGATCCAAATTCGCGAACAGCGCGTATTTTTAACGGTTATCTGACCTTGTTAAGACGCCGGCGTGAGCACAAGGCATTTCATCCTGAGAGTCAGCAAAGAGTGTTATTTATTGACAACAATATTTTCAGCCTCTATCGAGGTCCCGCTAAAGACAAGGAAGTTATATTATGCTTGATTAATGTTTCGGAGAGACCCAAGAAAATATCCATTAATCCTCTTGAATTCGATCTACCAATTAACGGTCATTGGAGAGATATAATTGGTGACGAGGTTGTTCAGGTAAGGAATATGAATATTGATATTTCTCTAGAACCATACCAGACGATATGGTTGTTGAATAACCAAACATAAACAGTATCTTGTAAAAATATAAATAACTTAGGGAAATGAAGCAGATCAATATTCGTTTCTTGAATGAATTAAACGACTTTCTACCTTTGGATCGAGCCGGAAATAAGTTCTTATATCCCATCAAAGGGAGCCCTTCAGTCAAGCACGTGATTGAATCTATCGGTGTACCGCACACTGAAGTTGGTGATATTATAGTAAATGGTGATTGTGTTGATAATACCTTCGGTGTTTGTGATCAAGACGATATTGTTGTTACACCAATTACCAATTTCAAACATCTGCTGGACAACGATCACAGATACAGAAGCATAAACGGGCCCCCATGCTTTTTATTAGATAATCATCTCGGGAAATTGGCTCTTTACTTGCGGATGCTAGGCTTTGATACCTTGTACCGCAATGATTATCAAGATGATGAGCTGGCAGAAGTTGCACATAAGGAACATTGTGTACTGCTAACTCGTGATCGAGAGCTGTTAAAGAGAAGCGTAATACTTTGCGGTTATTGGATTAGGAGTTTAGACCCAAAAGTACAAGTTGTGGAAGTTTTACAACGATATGATCTATTTGAAAAGATTCATCCCTTCAATAGATGCTTGCGGTGTAATAACCCCTTAGAAGCGGTGGAAAAGGAGGATATTATAGATCGATTGGAACCGTTGACTCGGCGTTATTACAATGAATTCAGGATTTGTACTAATTGCAATCAGATATATTGGAAAGGTTCACATTACAAGCGTATGAAAGAATTCTTGGATGGGATTATCCAAAGAGGAGAACTTATCGAAAATGAGTAGGTTTTATATTCCAGAGAGCGCGATGGCAATTGTTGCTCACCCGGATGATATTGAATTCAGCTGCGCTGGGACTTTGGCGCGCTGGGTTAATGATGGGGCTCGGATATCGTATGTCATTTGCACGAGTGGGGATGTAGGTTTCGATGAGCCAAACATGACAAAGGAAAAAGCCGCTCAAATTCGTGAGGCTGAGCAGCTAGCCGCAGCTGACATCGTAGGAGCAAGTGAAGTTATTTTTTTACACGAACCTGATGGACTGCTGCAGCCAACGATAGAACTACGCAAAAAATTGGTCAGGGAAATTCGACGTTTCCAGCCTGAAGTGGTCATGTGTGGTGATCCAACGATCGTTTGGGCAGGCAATGACTATATCAATCACCCAGATCACAGAGCTGCAGCAACCGCAGCTTTGGACGCAACTTTTCCTGCAGCCGGACAACCGCAGTTATTTGAAGAACTTGCCAAAGAAGGCTTGTTAGCACATAAGCCACGCAAAGTTTACGTCACAAGTTGGAGAGGAGCGGATTATTTTGTAGATATTGAAGAGACGATTGAAATAAAAATTGATGCCCTACGTGCTCATAAAAGCCAGATGAAGGATTGGGATCCCGAGGATTTTATCCGAAAATGGGCAGCTGAAAGTGGCGAAGGGAAAGAGATGACTTACGCTGAGGGGTTTCGTGTTGTCACCCTGGTGGATAATAAAACCTGGAATAATTAGTAGGCATTAATTGATCTGGCAAGTCGAAACCTCTTTATATTAGGGGGAACAAATAGTTGTATATTACAGGTTATTGAATTACTTCGATGGCGAATTTAACATTCCTGATATTGTTAATAATTGGCGACTACTTTCTTAGCATCTCAGTGGTTATTCTTTATTCAATATCTTCAACATTATATTCACGACTGCTTGATATACAGGAGAATCATCTCCAAGTTCCACTAGAGGACGACCGCTAAACTCGAATAATTCTAATTCTGGATCGGAAGGAACTACTCCCATCATAGGAATATCTAACTCATCAATACGCGTTTGTAGTGGGACAGGTATATTATTGGGAATTCTATTCAGAATTAAATATGAATTTTCGATATTGATATCCATATCGTCTTTGAATGAACTAATTCGCTCAGCAGCCATCAGACCACGTTGGGAAGGATCAGATACGATTAATAAATGCTGGACATCGCGAGTTGTTCGTCTGCTCAGGTGTTCCATTCCGGCTTCATTGTCAATAACAATGTATCTATAGTTCTTGCTTATCGAATCTACGACCTCGCGCAGATTATGATTAACAGCACAGTAACAACCTGGTCCTTCTGAGCGACCCATAGCGATTAAATCAAAATTATTGCCTTCTGCGAGGGACGCCCTTATCTGGTAATCCAGATATTCATGTTTACTCATCCCCCCCTGTAAAGTGCCCATAGCAGCCCCTCCTTCTAATAAAGATTTCTGGACCTGTGTTAACATATCCTCTCGGATATCTCCTACAGTCCAATCTATATCCAATCCCAGAACCATGTTCAGATTGCTGCTGGGGTCTGCATCAATAGCTAATACTGCACTGGGTTGGTTTTGAACAAGGTACTTTATGATCATTCCAGCAATAGTTGTTTTACCTACACCCCCCTTGCCAGCTAATGCAATTGTGGTTGCCATAACAATTCTATACCTTCCTTAGTTTTTATGATCCACTGTAATCAAGAATTTGATATGGATCATGAATCGATGTACTCATCCAATAATCTGGCCATTTGTTCAGCCTCATGCCGTAAAACTTGAACGTGTTCATACACGGGAATACCAAGTCGGTCAGCTTCCTGAACAGCAAGGTCTGCAGGTAACATACCCAAAACAGGCAAATCAGGCGTTTCGGCTTTCAGGAAATCTGCTTCTTCGTCGTTCCGAACTTTATTTCCTACCAACCAAAGGCGTTTCAGTCCTATGTCATGTGCCAATTTCTTGATTTGGCTGGCAGTGCCAAGACTTCGCCTGGTAGGTTCAACCACAATCAGCATCGCGTCTACAAAATCAACTGTGGCGCGTCCTAAATGTTCAACACCGGCGTACATGTCAAGCATGAGCACTTCGTCTTTGCGGAAAAGTAAATGGGTGAAAAGCGTTTTGAGCATTGCGCTTTCTGGACAAATGCATCCAGACCCACCAATATCAACAGAACCCATCTCTAATAAACGTACATTGCGGTAGCTTACGCTAAAACGTTCGGGTATATCGTCAACCCGTGGATTTAATGTGAAAAACCCTCCGGTTGTTCCAGGCTTTGCTCCGGTGCGTTCTTCTATCAATAAATCCATTTCAGATACGGGTTGAAGTTTGGACCTCAATTCATCAGGGAAACCTAATGCGCCCGCAAGGCACGGGGATGGGTCTGCATCGACTGCCAGGACGTCACGTCCCATATCGGCATAAGTTTGGGCTAATAATGCGGCTAAGGTCGTTTTTCCAACACCACCTTTTCCTGTAACGGCTAATTTCATTGATATTATCCTTCCCGTCTACAATATTGTTTTCTTTTTACTCTGCACTCGTGTTCCATTTGGTGTATCCTCAATCTCGAATCCAGCTGAATGAATTTGTTCCCTTAACTCATCCGCATCGGTCCAGCGTTTTTTTGATCGTGCCTCATCTCGTCTCTCTACAAGTTTCAATATTACATCTGGGATTGGACCGTCTTCTGGTTGCCATTCATCCAGGTGCAAGCCCAATACATTATCAAAAAGTGTTAATGTAGCTTTTTTGGTAAGATTGGATAAGGTACTTCTTGTAAGTTCCCAACACAATGCCAAGGCTTGTGGGGTATTTAGATCGTGGTTAATACAAGATGTGAATTTTTCAACGAATCCATCATCAACCATTCCAGGTTCCCCCAATTCAAAAAAAATTCGTCTTAAACGATCTAATGCACTTGATGCACTGGTCAGACTATCCCATGAAAATTTCAGCTTGGCTCTATAGTGAGCACCTAAACAGCAAAATCGATACGCCAATGGGTCATAACCACGATCAATGATATCTTGCAATCTTAAAAATCGACCCGATGATTTTGACATCTTGGTATCACCCATGATTAAAAAGTAACCATGCATCCAAAAGTTTGCTAACCGTGTGCCATAGCAGGCTTCAGCCTGGGCTATCTCATTTGTGTGGTGCACAGGAATGTGATCTTCTCCACCACAATGAATATCAAAGAAATCGCCAAGATATTTAACCGCCATAGCTGAGCACTCGATGTGCCATCCCGGAAATCCCACTCCCCAAGGGCTATCCCACTCCATTTGGCGTTGTTGATCTGTCGGGCTAAATTTCCATAAAGCAAAATCAGTTGGATTTCGCTTTCCTCCAATTTCGATTCTCGATCCAGCTTTTAATCCATCAACGTCCAGACGTGCAAAAGAGCCGTAATCTGGCAATTTTGAAGTATCAAAATAAATGCCATCCGTGGTCTTATATGTGAACCCCTTCTTCTCGATACACTCTACCAATTCTATTTGTTCCCGAATGTGTTCAGTTGCCTTACACCAAATGCCCGGTTCAAGAATATTCAAGTCCTGGAGATCATTCCTGAATGCTTGGGTGTAAAATTCTGCTAACTCCCAGGAGGACTTACCTGAGCGTCGTGAACTGAGCTCCATTTTATCTTCGCCTGTATCGGCATCAGAGACAAGGTGTCCCACATCAGTGATATTCATTACATGCTGGACCGTATAAGCGTTGAATTCAAGAACACGTCGGAGCACGTCCTCAAAAAGATACGTGCGCAGGTTACCAATATGCGCATAGTCGTACACTGTTAATCCACATGCGTAAAGTCCAACATTATTTTCATGTAAGGGCTCGAATTCACGCAAACGGTGAGTGTAAGTGTCATACAGTTTTAGTTTCATATACTTTAAGCTATTTATATTTGAAAAGAGTGGGTATCAGCCACGAATTTTACCCCATAATATAAGTTAAATAATTAATAAGAAGGTCATTCGCGGTTTATCCACACCCCAACGACTATGATGATCACTGAGATCACCGCAACCCCTATCATAATATTAACCCAGTTGGGATTGGCTGGTGAGGGGATTGCAATTGGCGTTGTCGGTGTCTGTAATTCGGTAATTGTGGGACTTGGGGTAGCGAGTAGTTGGGCAGATGAAAGTGAAGTTACCGGTGCAGGGTTCAAATTTGAATTAAAACTTCTTATAGCTTCTTCAGGTGTTATAGATAAAAATGTAAAGCTTGTATGATCGCCACCTCCAATTGGAATCAAGGTGCGTTGAGGTACATCTTGAGCACTCACCACAAATGGCAAAAATAAAATGATTGTGACCAGTGTTGTCTGCAGCCAGTATTTCACGTTTTGCATTCTGAGTGGATCCAGAGCTCAGTTCCTGTCTGAGCTTTTATTTCTGGGATTTAGTTTTATTCCGCGCTTCTCTGCGAGATTTTAATTTTTGAATCGCGTGTGATAAAAATATTTCGTCAGGGCGGGCTTTCCATGTATAGATAACATAGGTCCTGGCAAGTGTGTCTTGCCAAGCTTGTCGTTGATCATCAATTATTATCCACAGGAATCCAATTCCCAGCGATAATATTGAAGGAATACAAGCAAAAAAACGCAATGTTGATCTTGTTAACGACATTGGACCCCCATGAACAGGAACAACCCGTAATCCAATAAATGCCTTTCCAGGCGTGTGTCCTGAGAAGGACCAAAAGAAGGTGAAATATATGAATATGAACCCAAATATAAATAAGGCAATAAAGACCGGATTTAATAATAGATTTATCACATCATTGATATACGGTATATTTTCCAATGAAGCGCCCAGTGCAGAGCTTTGTTCAAAAAACGACAGGAATATTCCTAAAAACCAGCCGATGAATAGTAAGGATAAATTGATAATTAAAATGTCGACCACGAAAGCAATCAATCTGCTGATGAAACCTGCATAATAACCTTGCAGATTATCTGGAATATTTTCTTTTTTCAAGGTTGTCATTTGTCTGTTTCTGACATAGGCTGTCGAACATGAACTGCGCTTTTTTGAACCTCTTCTGGAGGTGGAGGAAGTTCTGCTCGAGGAGTACGCCTTAATAAAGCACGAACAAAGCCGTCGAGGAAGTTATCTGCGCTTACAGATCGCTCTCGCAATTCGTCAACGACCTCTCCTGCAAGACCGATTCCTTGAGTTTGGATGAGCTCCTGGATCTCGGGGTCATTTGCTAATGTCTCAACTGTTTCTTGGTATGTGCTTTCAACCGCGGTTTGAGCCATTGCACGGCTTCTAATATATTCTGATCGACCCAATGATGTCCAGCGGTTAAATTCATCTTCACCACGCTCGACCAGCGCATTATAGCGCCTGCGTAGAGGGGGGATTAACCAACTGCGAGTAAATGGTCTTACAATAGGTGCAGTGACATCATTTATCAGACGTCCTGCTCGGCTTACTGTCTGCAATCTTGAGTGCAACTTGTCTTGGGTTTCAAAGAGCAAACCGATTATTGTAAAACGGAAGTCATTTGACGGTTGATCGCTTTCAATTTCTTCATAAGGTATTACAGTAACTAATTCGTTTTTTTCTATAGATGATGGATTGTAATTATTGGAATCGTTTTGGAGTTTAGAATATTGATATTCTTCATCCCAACTTGAAAGATGACGTTGAAATTCATCAATCCCCAATCCCACACTCCCTATCATCAAACGTGTTATTGACCGGAGGCTACCAAAAAGAGAAGTCCTTGGGCGATTTTTCGCTTGGGATAATTCCTGATGGGATTTTTCGACAGGAATTAGTGCTTTGCTTGAATTGTCTTCCATAAACCATCTCCTATGGTTTGAGCATTTCATTCATTATATCAACATATCTACTTGTATAGTACTTCTATTCGAACACCACGACTAACAATCTTGTGCTTACAAGAAATAAAGGGCTTTCAATCACAATAGAATGTGGGAGATCCTAGGTTCTGACTTTTATTCGGTAACTCTCATATTAGAGAAGAAATTACTGGTCTAATTGTTCAGTAAGTTCCTTGGGAGAATTGACTGGTCGGTTGCAAATAAAATTACTGCAAACGTAGGTGGTTGGCTTATCATTCAGTAGAGTGCGATCAGACAATAATGATGGGGAATCCGGTGGGGGTGGGAAACTGGAAATTGCAGCTATATAATCAGGTCTGTAGTCAGACCATAAGACATCGACCAATTCCTTGGTGCGGGGGTGGTCATGGGAACCCAAAACTGCTATCTCTTTGTTAGAAAATACCGCGAAATCAATTGCGCATAGCCATTTTGCATAACCCAAAGGATACTTTACTACACTTCCAACAACCGACTCCAATATCCTCTCCGCCAAATCACGCCATTCACCGACGCTGTTATAAGCACTTAATTGTAAAAGTGCCATTGCCGCCAATGCATTACCTGATGGGGTAGCGTTATCCTGTAAATTCTTAGGTCGTATGATCAACGTATCCTGATCGTCGCGGGTGTCAAAAAAACCATCATCGGGATCGCGGAAGTGAATAATGAGTTCTTTTCCGAGCTGGAAAGCATTATTGAACCAACGTACATCTGGTTTTGATTGGTATAAGGAAAGCAAACCAAGAATTAAACCTCCATAATCTTCTAAGTAGGCGTTATGACGAGCAGAACCATTGCGCCATGAACGCAGCAAATGATTGCTGCGCAATAGTTCAGACAACAAGAATGTAGCGTTGTCTATAGCCACTTCCAAATAATCTAATCTTTTTAAATATCGTGCTGCTTCAGAGAAAGAAATTAAAGCCAGGGCATTCCATGAAACTAATATCTTGTCGTCTAATCCAGGTCGAATGCGCTGCTCCCTTACTTTTAATAGGTGAGAACGCAATAATGAAAGGCGGCTTTGAATAATATGAACAGGCAGGTTATATTTCTTTGATAGTGTCTCGTCGTCTATAATTTGTTGTAAAATGATTTCCCCTTCAAAATTCCCTTTCTCTGTAACATCATAGGCGTCCCTAAAAATTTCGAACCAATCAATATTCTCCGAATATTCATCCTCAAGTTTCGTACTATTTATTTCGAGTTGCAATTCTTTCGATGACCAAACGTAGTATTTGCCTTCTACTCCTTCTGAATCGGCATCTAAGCTGCTAAAAAAACCTCCAGAAGGTCTTTCATGTGAATAATCTCTCAACTCACGGATAATAAAATCCAACGTATTTTCACATACTTTGCGATACTTCTCATCCCCAGTTATCAGAAAAGCGTGGAGATATATCCGAGAAAGCTGGGCATTATCATATAACATCTTCTCAAAATGAGGCACCAACCAATTATCATCTGTGCTGTAGCGGGCGAATCCGCCACCAATCACGTCATACATCCCACCTTTTGCCATCGCGTTTAGAGCATGAATGGAGAGATCTAAAGCCTGTCGATCTCCTCGTGATGCGCGCCTTAAAAGGAATTCGATTGCCATTGGCTGTGGAAACTTCGGCGCTTTCCCCCAGCCGCCATACTCCCAATCATATGACTGGGAAAGACGCATCGCACTATCGTCAAGTAATTCTTCACTGAACTCCTGAGATGCTTCATTCGACATCCCACTGGTTTTTAGATATTCTGTCAGCTTCGCACTGGAACGCAGCAATTGGGAACGGTCTTCACGCCAAATGCGGGCAACATTGAGGAGCACTTCCTTGAAAGATGACATATTGTATCGTCGTACTGGAGGAAAATATGTGCCTCCGAAAAAAGGCTGTCCCTCAGGGGTCAGAAATACACTCATTGGCCATCCGCCTCGACCTGTCAATGCCACAACAGCATTCATATAAATGTTATCTAAGTCGGGTCTTTCCTCGCGGTCAACTTTAATATTTACAAAGTACTGGTTCATGATAGATGCAGTTTCAAGATCCTCGAAAGATTCGTGAGCCATCACATGACACCAGTGACATGCAGCGTATCCAATGCTGAGAAAGATGGGTTTGTCCTCCTTCTTAGCAATATCTATAGCCTCATCTCCCCATGGAAACCAATCAACAGGGTTCTCGGCGTGTTGGAGCAGATATGGTGAATTCTCATGACCTAGTCTATTTGGCATTAATTTCTTCCAGCTTAGTAATTATTCTCTAAATCCTAAATCTAGAGGTTGCTCTTCATCCCATGTTGAAGCCAATTTAATTTCAATACCCCCGAACAGACTTTCTTGCCAAACTTGAACCAGATGGCGTTTTACCAATTCAAGCATTGCGAGAAATGTGACAATAATTTCTTCATGTGTCGGTTCCTTTGATAGCAATTGCTGAAATGTTCCCTGTTCGCTATGCTTGAGAAATTGTGCAATCAGGTTTATTTTCTGACGTATAGTAATTCTTGAGATTGTTATGACATCGTCTAATTGTGCATCTGGCTTGGATTTTAGCAATACAGCTTGAGCGGCAACCAGCAAATCATCTAAGTTGATTCCGGATACATCGACTTTACTTTCAATATTGGGTGATGGTGCAACGCGCAAGTATGTACGTGATCCAGATTCTTCGTAATCCCTGAGTATCTTTGATATTTCTTTAAAACGTTTGTAGAGTTTTAACTGTCGAACGAGTTCCTGCCCAACATCTTCTTCTTCAACTTCATTTTCTGAATGTCGTGGTAGTAGTACCTCTGACTTGATCTGTATTAACTTGGCTGCAATCACTAAAAACTCTGATACCTCTTCAGTTGAGACTTCTGAGATGCTATTTAGATGTTCTAAATATTGGTCTGTAAGTTGAGCCAAAGACACCTCGGTAATGTCTAGTTCGGCTCGTTCGATCAATTGAAGAAGTAAATCGAGGGGACCTTCATAAACACGGGTTTCGACAGTGTAGTCGCTTGTATGAGGAGAAATCAAACTGAGCTTCATCGGCACGATTATACTTGACAATGAGAGGTCATTTTGCTTTGCTTATCAAGGTATAATATACCCCGATTCCAAAGGAATATTTGTTTCATGGAATCACACTTATGAAAATACTATTTGATTCAAACGAGGCGATTTTATGATCACTGAACCTATTCATGTAACAGATGGAGCTTTTGAGAAAACGATATTACAATCTCCCATTCCTGCAATTGTTGATTTTTGGGCACCTTGGTGCGGTCCATGTCGTATGGTGGCACCAACTTTGGAAAAAGTGGCTCAGGAGTACGCTGGGAAACTCCTGGTGGCAAAGGTAAACACGGATGAGAACCCTGAATGGGCAAATAAATTTGGCGTACAGGGGATTCCGACGATGTTATTTGTGTCTGATGGCAATATTGTGCACCGTCAAACAGGAGCCTTACCAGAGCCAATGCTGCGAGATGCTGTAACTGAGTTTATGGATGTTGTTGAGCAGGAAAAGAAAAATAATAATTAAAAGATAATTTAGGATTGGACATCTCGTAATTTAACAAAAAGTCTTAGCCCTCACTTATCCTTTCTATCCTTGCACCGAGGGCGCGGAGTTTATCGTCCACTCGTTCATAGCCCCGTTCGATTTGTCCTACATTACGGATTATGGATGTACCTTCAGCAGCCAATGCCGCTAATAGAAGTGACATTCCAGCGCGAATATCCGGACTTTCCAACGTTTCACTATATAGTTTTGTCGGTCCGTTTACGATGCAGCGATGAGGATCGCATAGGACAACATGGGCGCCCATACCAACCAATTTGTCGATAAAGAACATACGACTTGGATACATCCAATCGTGAAAAAGAACACTGCCCTTTGATTGTGTAGCTACTACAATAGCAATGCTCATTAAGTCCGTTGGAAATGCAGGCCATGGCATAACGCTAATCTCTGGAATCGCGCCTCCTAGGTCAGGTTCAATAACTAGCTGTTGCTCGTTTGGGACAATTATGTCCTCACCAACTACGTCCCAATATACTCCCAAACGGTTGAATACCATCGATATCATATCGAGGTATTGAGGTCTAGCATTAATAATCCGGATAGAACCATTCGTCACAACAGCTGCTCCGATGTAGCTGACAACTTCTAGATAATCTGGTCCGATTGTAAACTCGCCCTTGTGCAGTTTCTGTACACCTTGAATGTGTAAAGTGTTTGAACCTATATTTTCGATTTGGGCACCAAGTATATTCAAGAATTGACAAAGCTCTTGGATATGCGGCTCCGATGCTGCATTTCGTATGATCGTTTCTCCTTCTGCCGTTGCTGCAGCCATAATCGTATTCTCAGTTGCTGTCACGCTAGCTTCATCAAGTAAGATGACATTACCTTTTAATTTATCACTACGAAAGTGGAAGACGTGATTTGTACGGTCATACTCTGCTTGAGCTCCTAATCCTCTTAGAGCGAGAATGTGAGTATCGACCCTCCGGCGTCCAATCACATCTCCACCGGGTGGTGGAAGACGCAATTCACCGCAACGGGCTAAAGCTGGACCAGCGAGAAGAATTGATGCCCTTATTCGTTTACATAGGTCTGGGTCAAAATCTGCTAAATGGACATGGGCAGCGTTGACTTCAATTGAGTGGTCGCCAATCGTTTTTATCTTTACTCCCATGCTTTCGAGCAATGCTCGCATTGCATTTACATCTTGGATATCCGGTACATTGTGCAACCTCACCGGTTCTTCTGTAAGAAAGCAGGCAGCCAGAAGAGGCAACGCCGCATTTTTATTGCCTGAAGGTGTAACTTTACCTTCTAAAGGATACCCACCTTGTATAACAAATTGTTCCATATTATCCTCTGAATTTTCTCGGAATTAGCATTATTTTTTTCATTATCCACTTTATTCTTAACCGTTTTAATGTGTAATGCTATTAGGGATTTGATTTTAATTCTTGCTATAATAAGTACACTTTTCAATGAGCATTATAATGCCAGACCTACTGATTCGCATATATCCCCATGTAGTGAATATGGTTTTCGTATGTATAGGGTGGGGAACCGGAATATTTGTCAATTATTTGGCTGACGTGCTTCCCATCAGCGGGGGTCATTTTAATCGCAAGAAAATTGAAAACGGGTCTCCGTTAGAATTTTTTGATTATGCATTCTGTTGGCGTCAAATTACTAAACGAGAAATATCCTACTCAGTGCGGATTTGTGCAGTTAATGTTCTTTATGTATGCGCCTCAATTTGGCTTTGGCATAATCGTCTTCTACCAATTGATCATGCACTATTCTTGCTCTTGTTTTTCTTTTTGGGTCTGGTTTTTATTATTGACCTGGAACACCGGTTGATATTTCACAAATTGAGCATATTCGGATTTATTTTTGGATTGATTATCGGTACAAAACTTAATGGTCTGATTCTCACATTAGTAGGAGGACTATTTGGTTTCATCTTCGTACTTATTGTTTATCTTTTAGGCGGAATAGTGATGAAACAGGTGGCTCGCCTAAGGGAAGTAAAAATTAATCAGGACGCTTTGGGGTTTGGAGATGTACTGCTGAGTTGTATTCTAGGATTGATATTGGGATGGCCGACCATATTATCCGGTCTTCTTCTGGCAGCAATATTAGCGGGAATAACTGGTTCAGTTTTTTTAATGATCAAGATTATTAATAAAGAATATCACCCCAATTTGGTTATGCCCTATGGACCGTTCTTAGTGACCAGTGCAATTGCGCTTATATTAACAGCTTAATCTTTCTTTTATCGTTAAGCCGGAGCCGTGCTTTTGCTACGATGGAACCAAGTTTTCCATTCCTGGTTCTCCCAAATCACAAGCAGTGGAGCAGCAATAAAGATGGACGAATAGGTACCAGAGGCAAGACCAATGAGCATAGTGGCAGCGAATTGTTTTAAGGTGACCCCGCCAAACAGCACGAGTGCTAGGAGCATAAATTCTACTGTCATTAATTGCGTATTGATGGATCTTGAAAGTGTTTGTACTATCGAATGATTGACTAAGGTCTCATATGGAATTCGCCGATAGATATTAGTGTTTTCCCGTATACGGTCAAATACAACAATTTTGTCTTGGACAGAAAAACCAATTACGGTCAATAACGCTGTCAGGAATAAGGCATCTATCTGCCACCCCCAAAAATAACTGCCGATAAATGTTATGCTGAAAACAACCAATACATCATGGAGCATAGCAATAATTGCACATATCCCGTACCGAAAAGCATTGGGGATTCCACGAAAAGCAAATGTGATATATAGAACAATGATAAAGGCAACCACCACTAGTGCTAAGGCAGCACGTTGAGTTACTTCTGCTCCAATTGTCGGTCCTACACTTTCTATACGCAGCACGGTTACAACTGCATTGTACTGTTTCTCTAATTCATCAATGATCTTGCCAGGAATGTCCTCACTTAATAATGAAGAACGAGAGACATAAGTTCCCTGACCGGTTGTCTGTACTTTTGGTTCGTCAATCCCCAGATCGCGATACAAGATTACGATGTCTGCCGGTTGGGGGTTTAGGTCGCTTTCTATTCTAATTTCAATCAGAGTTCCCCCAGTAAAGTCGATACCTAACGGCAATTCACCGTTTTTTGCCATAATCAAGCCCAACAATAATCCCGGAATAATGATGATTAGTGACAATGCAAAGAAGTAATAACGTTTTCCAATTATGTCAATATACATATCAGCAACCTTATCAAATTCCAAACCATTTTTCATAATCCGTGGGTTTGAAAAACCCAAGGACAAGATTCAACAAAGCTCTTGTAACGATTAAAGCTGTGAATACACTGATGATGATACCAAGTGCAAGTGTGATTGAAAAACCTTTCACGATCGTTGCACCAAAAGCGCTACCAAACCAATAGAGAATTCCACAGGTGATCAGTACCGCAATGTTTGAGTCACGAATCGAAGGCCAGGCCCGTTTCCAACCTAAATTTATGGATTGCTGCAGCGGCTTTCCGGCACGCAGTTCTTCTTTAATGCGTTCAAAAACCAGAATGTTTGCATCTAGAGCCGATCCTGTACTTAACAAGAACCCAGCTATACCTGGTAAAGTCAGTGTTATTGGAATAAACCGGAATAATGCAAACGCGAATATGGCATACATAATGATCGAAATATCAGCCACAAATCCTGGTAATCGGTAATATAGACCCATGAAGAGGATGACAATCGAAAAACCAATTACACCGGCAATCATGCTCTTTTGTAACGAATCTTGCCCAAGTGTCGGTCCCACGGTGGTAGTTTCTACTACCTTTAGGGGGATTGGCAATGAACCGTATCGCAATTGGATCGCAAGCGCGTTGGCAGATTCATAATCGAAATTACCGGTGATTACTCCACGACCATCCGTTATCGCATCATTAATAGTTGGGGCTGAAATAATTTCTTTGTCTAAAACGATTGCAAGCATTTTGCCGATATTGTTTGTTGTGAAATCGCCAAAGACATCGGTCCCGTTCGGTGAAAGCTCAAAGGAGACCTGATATTCACCCGTAGGTCCGGTCACTACTTGGACACTTTTAAGGTCTGCACCGGTCATTACTGTATTAAAAACCCGATCTGTAATGGGGGAAACAGATGATGTGCTTTCTTCAGATTGCTCCTGACCAGGAGTTGGTTCTATGGATGGGAGTGGTTCTCCTTCCATTGCGAAGTCGGTCTTTATCTTTGATTCTCCCATTAACAAGAGATCTTGCTGAGTAAAATCGCTGAAATCCACAAACTCAAGCAAACCAGTTTGTTTTAGGATAGATAGAGCTTTTTCAGGATCTGTCTCCCCGGGTAATTCAACAACAACCCGACGGTCGCCCGCCTGTTGCACGACAGCTTCAGTTACTCCTAAACCATTGACACGATTTTCTACAATTCGAACAGCCGTGCGCATAGCTTCTGGGTCAATAGATGTGCCAGCCGGGAGATCGGCCTCCAACAACGCCGAAACACCTCCGACTAAATCGAGTCCAAGTCGCGTTTCTATCTCTTTTTTATAATCACCTATGTGAATACCGGGATTGTCAGGCCAAATAATCCAGATTGCGACCACAAGCATGAAAGCAATCAGGATCAAATTTCGTTGATAGCTCTTGAGCATCCTTCACTGTCCTCCAATTTCAAACAAATACCAGCCGGAGGCTGGCGACAAAGGATTATACTCCTGTTTTTTAGTATTGTCTAATGTTTAATAGACTGATTCCAAGAATTCCATAACTCGATGTAGAACATCTTGTGCAGAAAAGGAGTCGGTTTTGATATGAATGTCTGCGTGTTCGCGCGAATGTCTCAATCTATTAACTTGTGTATTGAATTCTTTTTTCGACCAGTTGAGATTGCGGCGCTTCATCGTGTAAATATAGGATACGTCGAGGTAGATTAATATGTCCGGATGTGTCATTCGCTCCCACATGTCTTGAATGTATGAATGTTCCTGGGCGATTTGTTTTGCATTGTAACCGTTGTCTAGTAACCCATTGATTAATGTTGTTTTTCCTGCAGTGCATGGTCCCACAACGCCTATCTTGAGATCTTTACGGGACATTTTGTTTGTCATAAGGGTAGTCTAACCATCATACGTCTAACATCATCGCCAGAATGATGAAGCACCTGGACAACGACTACACTAATATCGTCTGTTGGACGATTCTGGTCCAGTGTAAGGGCATGATTGAGCAAGGAATCGGCGATTAATTTAGAAGAAGGCAGCTCGTTTTCAAGCATTGCTTGCAAATAATCACCCACATCCATCGAACCTCCTTGTCGTGATCCAGCATGAACTAGTCCATCGGAATATGCAATCCCAATTATTCCTGGTCTCAAGGAGACTTCAGTTATATTTGGTCGTGTCCCGCGGTATAGACCTACAGGTTTGCTTGGTTCATTTAGAGGAATAACATTGTCATGTTCAATTAGTAGGGCAGGGGCAGGATTGTTCCTGGTTATAACCATGGTCTGTGTTGGTCGATCTATCGATATGATGTTTAATGTTGATGAAACCCTGCCCCCTCTTTCTGTAAACAAACCGTCAGAAGCTGCCCTTGCTGCAGCGCCATCTCGAACTCCTTCGGCAAGCAGAGTTATCACCCTTCGAACAACGAAAGTTGAGACCCACTTTGCTCCTCGACCTGAACTCTGCCCATCAGCAAGGACAACAGAAACACCACCTTGTGGACGTTCAACAACTTCAACTGTATCGCCACTGGCTGAAGTTGCATACTTTTTTACTTTCGCTACTGCAATTTGAACTTCCATAGAAAGTTATTCTGACTTCCCCTTATTTTTTTTCCTGCCTTGTTGCGAATAATAGAGGCAGATTACTTGAACCTAAGACGATTCGCTCGACACTTATTGTAAAACCCATCATCTCGAATGGTTGATTAAACTTTTCGTCCCATTCAGGTGCCTGTCCAGTGACACGAAACAGCCATGCTGCTAACCGTTTATACCATTTGTGACCTGTAATCCAGGCATAAGGCAATATGACCAGTTCACCTCTTGGCTGCAGCACTCTATGTATCTCAATCAAGGTCCTTCCATCAATTATGAATTCTGAGGGAAATGTTGCCACAGCCTGCTGAAAATAAGCGTCTGGAAACGGCAGGTATTGTGCTAATGCAGTAACCAATGTTGGATCGCAACCATGGCGTTTAAGGCGTGTAAATGCCTGCTGACCCATTTGCCTGCTGGCATCGATACCTATGACATTTTTCTTTTTTGATTGTAGTTCAACCTGAAGAATGCCAGTACCGTGACCTAGCTCAAGAATGTTATCACTGGCTAAATATGGAATTGTCGTTAAGATCCACTCATTCCACATACCGAGAGAAACCCCTGCGGCGAATATATCATATATCCAAGCGAATCTAAAATATAAGAGCCTGAAAAAAAAACGCCACAGGTCAGCTAATATACTCTGATGCAGAGGCAACTCAATCCTTTCATTCATTTCATTAAAAGGGGAAGACATCCTGGAATAACTCGATATTCAACTGCATGTATTGCTTCAGATTGGATTTCGCCGTCTGCATGCATAGGAGTAGGTGTTTCTGAGCGGATCCTCAACCAGGTACTGTTTATTTCGTGTATATTGGGATTTTCTATGTAACTGCCTTTCCCACGTTTCATAGTTCTTGGGAGCAGACGCAGTATCTCAAATCTCGTAGACATGTATCCATAAACAAAAGTCAATAAACCATCAAATGGATCCGCATGGGGAGTCATGTAAAACAAACCTCCAGTCAACGGATTGTTACCCACTGTAACCAGAGTAAGCGGTCCAAGATATTCACCACCTTCCCATTCTAAATGCATCGTCCATTGAGGATTGCGGTTAATCCCAATAAGTGTAGCTAACAGATACCGCAGCACGCCATGGATGCGCTTAATATCCTGTTGAATCAGCGTGATTGTAGGTTCCAATCCAACTGCTGAATTATTATCAAAAAATCGATCGTTTACCAACCCCAAATCCATTTTGCGAACGTTGCCGGTTGCAATTACTTTAGCCGCTTCTTTCAAATCCGTCGGTAGTTTCAAGTTTATTACCAGATCATTGGCAGAACCTAGCGGTATGATTCCAAGAGCAGGCATTTGTATTCCGGAGTTGTCATTTACAGCCAACATCATACCGTTGACTACCTCACTCACGCTACCATCACCTCCCGCAGATATTATCGGATTGAAGCCCTTTTCTACAGATTGAAACGCGAGGTTTGTGCCATGACCAGGAGATTCCGTAATCGCTAACTCATATTTGATGTGGGCTTCCTGAAGTGCTGTTTCAACCTCTGCTAATCTTTTAAGTGCCTTCCAGCGACCTGCGTATGGGTTTAAAATTACTTTTGCAGTCATATCTTAGTTTTCTCAGCTACCAACTGCCCGCATCCAGCCTCAATATCAATTCCTCGACGTGTTCGGATTGTGCAATGAATATTCTCACGCTCTAAAATATCTTTAAATAATAACGCTCGTTTTGTCGTTGTCCCAGTTCCATCATACGATTTGGTTGGATTTAGTTGGATCACATTGACATGACATAATGTGACCCTGTTTATCCGGAATAATTGTAATAGTTGTGCAAGTTTATGGGCTTGTTCAGTCGTGTCATTCACCCCTTCAATTAATGCCCACTCAAAAGTGATACGTCTTCCTGTTTCTAGTACATAATCACGGCAGGCGTTCAGCAATTCTTCAATAGGGTACTTGCCGTTGATAGGTATTAATTTATCCCTCAATGTATTATCGGCGGCGTGCAATGACACAGCTAGATTGATTTGACTGTGCTCGGAGGTGAAACGACGGATACCAGGTATTATTCCAACGGTAGAGATGGTGAAACGACGAGCCCCAATGTTAAAACCATTGCTGTTGTTTAGCTGGGTAATTGCTCGCATTACTTCATCATAATTTAAGAATGGCTCTCCCATGCCCATCACGACTATATTGGTTATTCGTTGGTCGTAATTGCGCAGTTGGCGTGCATAATGTAAAATTTGTTCAATCATTTCCCCGCTGCTCAAATTGCGACGAAACCCTATTTGACCAGTGGCACAAAATACACAGCCCAGAGCGCAACCGACTTGGGTGGATATACATATCGTATTCCGCCCGTTCTTCCCAGCCCTGGTTTCATACTTCATTAACACAGTTTCAACTGCTTCACCGTCGTACAAGCGAAAAAGTATCTTCTCTGTCATCCTATCAATTGAATGGCGTTCGATTTCAGGTGCTAAATAAGAAAATGAATAATTGGTTTCCAGGTTATTACGCAACTGGAGTGGTAAATTTGTGAACTGCTCGGGTTTGTTCCAAAGATTAACATAAAGCCCATTCCAAATTTGGGAAGCGCGGTAAGCTGGTTCGCTCCACAAGGCTAGTGAATGCTCAATCTGTGAGATATCCAGGTCATATATCAATGGCTTGTTGGGTGAATTTGTCATAAAACAGCGAGTAGTTCCTTTAAGTCCTTTTTAATTAGATAGGGAACCGGTTGCCAGTTCTCGGCTTGTTCCTTTGTCGCTACTCCCGAAAGAACCACGCATGTCCGGCACCCCAATTTTTGTCCTCCTGCGATATCTGTTTCCAGACGGTCGCCAACGACCAAACTTTGTTCAGGAGTAACGCCCAGGCGCTCCAAAGCAAGGATGTAAATCTCGGGTGCTGGTTTACCGATAATTACAGGAATTTTTCCTGACGCGGCCTCTAGTGCTGCTAATATTGTCCCTGCTCCTGGTATTAAGCCTTCTGGAGTCGGAAGTGTTGGGTCAAGGTTTGTACCGATGAAGGGTGTTCCGGCTTGGATTAATAATGAAGCATTTTTAAGTTTCTTATAAGTAAGATCACGATCTAAGCCTACTACAACTGCAAGAACGTCATTCTCTGCATGGTAATAGCCGTTTTCCTTAAGGGTTTCTTTCAAACCAGGTTCGCCAATTATGTATAATGGACCACCTTTGGATACGTTTCTTTGTAAATAATGAACGGTAGCTAATGATGAATTAATCACCTGCCAAGCCTCCAATTGAACGCCGAATCCTGCTAATTTGTTTAAGAATTGTTCAATTGTCAGAGTCGCATTGTTGGTAGCCATTATGAATTGTAAACCACGCTCTTCTATAGTACTAAAGATATCTGGTAAATTGCCAATGGAATTATCACCCCTCCAAATAACCCCATCCATGTCCAGTATGAGCGCTTTGATTGCTGGCATATCCTGTGGTCTCATAACTACTCCTGCAATAATATATATAATTTGATTGATTATAAGCTAGATAAAACACCGAGGAATGCTATCCCTCGGTGTCTTTTTCTGTCCTATCATAATAAATAAAATTAAATGCTATTTCTCATTACCATTGTCTGCAATATCCTCGAGCAACTTATTCTCGGGTATTTCCATCACTTTATCTACAAGCCCATATTCAACTGCACTTTTGGCATCCATATAGAAATCACGATTTGTATCGCGTTCGATCGCCTCTTTAGTCTGGTCTGTGTGTAGTGCAAGGATGACGTTTATGTGATCTTTTAACCTTAATATTTCACGCGCTTGAATCTCAATATCCGAAGCTTGACCTTGTGCTCCACCTAGGGGTTGGTGAAGATGGATTGTCGCGTTTGGTAAGGCGTAGCGTTGACCTTTTGTACCAGCAGTCAGAATGACGGTGCCGAAAGATGCTGTCATCCCTACTGCTAAGGTGCTGATAGGGTTAGATATCATTTGCATGGTATCGTATATTGCAAGACCGGCATAGACTTGTCCGCCTGGTGAATTGATATACATTTGAATGGGGGCTTCGGAATCCTCGCTGCTAAGGTATAGCAATTCGGCTACAACCAGATTAGCAACTTGATCAGTGATTGGCGTACCCACAAAGATGATGCGGTTTTTTAACAACAGTGAATATATATCAAATGCACGTTCTCCATGACTTGTGGCTTCGATAACCATAGGGATTAGAGATTTAAAGTTGTTTTTGCTCATAATATTCCTTCTTTCACATTTATCTTTTTGTTGGTTTTATTAATCCTCGATTTCAGAAATATCCTCTTTCCCTATTTCCTTGTCGGGGTTGGTTTCCTTGCTGTCTTCAAGTTCGTTAGACTTACCTTTATCATCCTCTTCAGGTGAGGGTGAGGTCTCAGTTTCTAGTTGATGGTCAAGCTTACCGCTGGTTATCTCCCGAAGACGTTCTATTGCAAGCTTTGATATCATGTCCGATTTTACATTCAATTCGAGGTTGTTGATTATATTTAGATTAGTAAGTTTACGGGCTTCTCTTTGTGACAGTGATTGGGAAAGAAGATCCATTGTATGTTGCGCTTCGTTTTTTACTAATTCATCATCTACCTCAATATTTTCCGCTTTAGCAAACTCATAGAGAAATAGAGATTGTTTGAGACGCGTTTCTGCAACTGGGATCGCCTCTTCCCTCAAACCGTCATTGTCAATGTCCCTGGTTTTCATATATAAATCTAGGTCAAGGTTTTGTTCTTTGAGCTGGTTCTTCAAATTATTGATAACATGATCGACCTCACGGTCTAATGCTTGTGGTGGATACTTAAACTCTGCCTGACCCACTGCTTCCTCAAGGATTCCATCATCATAAGCATTGTTATATTCAACCAGATTACGACGCTCTAATTTTGTAAAAATATCTGCCCTGAATGATTTGAAGTCTGGGAAGCCTGTATTTTCTGAGACGAAATTATCATCTAACTCAGGCAGATCGCGAGATTGAACACTTTCTACGACCAAACGAAAATTTGCATTTATCCCTCTAAAAGCCTCGTTTTCGTCATCTTCGTGAAATGAATGACTTACAGTTTTTTCGCCACCAGTGGAGAGACCAACAAGTTGTTTTGAAAAACCGGAATATGGCCATTCAATATCACCAGCACCAGTATCATCATCAATTGTTTCTTCGTCTGTACGAATAATAAATGGAATGGTCCTTTCGGAAAGTACGATTTTATCCTGGTTTTCTTTTTCGTCTAATTGTTCCGCACTAAATTGTAGTGTGACAATGTCGCCTTCCTCGGCAGGACGATCTACAGTTTTAATAATAGCTCGGCTTTCGCGTAAATTATCAATTACATCGTCCACATCTTTATTTGTTACCTCAGGTGGTTCGTAAGGACGACGGATATCACTATAGTCGCCTAGAATCACTTCTGGTTTAAGCGGTACGATTATCTCGAAAGTGGGAGGGTCGAGTGATGCAACATTTTCTAGTGTTCCCGGACCATATGGATCGATCTCTGCTTCCTCAATCGCTTGTGGGTAAACATCTTCAATTACCTGATCTACTGCTTCTTCGACAATACTTGCTTCACCTACCTGTCGTACAATAACCTGATAAGGGGCTTTTCCAGGTCGGAATCCAGGTATTTTTACCCGCTTTGCAATTTTACGTGCAGCGCGTCGTTTTGCTCCTTCCATGACCTCATCATCAACTTCTACTGTAATCTTAACCTGATGGTCTTCCAAGAATTCACGTTCAATTTTCAAGGCAGATATCCTCTATTGTGACATTTAATATTGTTCAATAATTTTTATTAATCCGCCGCATTATATCATGTGAAAACCCTACACAATGTAAGATATAAATATGAAATTCATTCTGCAATGATGTGAGTTATTTCCCCAATGAAAAAGCTCTCCCAATATATCATGGGAGTGCTCAATGTTTGATTCTGTGGGGAAGGAGGGATTTGAACCCTCACGCCTTTCGGCACGTGATTCTAAGTCACGCCTGTCTGCCAATTCCAGCACTTCCCCAGGATATCGTCCTATTGGTACAAGTGATTATAAATTAGAGCAGTCTAACCGTCAACAAAATGGATACACAAATCGAATATAATCTGTCATTGAAGGTAATCTTGAACCAGGTACTGGAGATTAATAACTTGGGACGTGTTATCAATCCTGAAAGACCAGGCAAAATACGCGAACGTTTATTAAAGGCGTTGGTAATCGCTCTTGAAGAGTATAAAAATCTGGATGGGGCGAGTGTTCAAACCAAGGACATTGCGGCTTTTATCGCATTGACGCTCACAGCGATTTCTCAAACTGTTGAAAGGACCGCATTAGCATGGGAAAAACGCGATTACTGGATCAAAGCCGACCGTTTTCGTAATGAGTGGAAATGGGTTTCTACATTTGGTAACAGAATGCAGACCGCTGTGCTTGAAGGCAATTATTCCTTAATACACGCAACAGCAACGGATATATTGGAGTTTGTTAACGATATCGAGTTACCAAAGCGTCATCGATTGGGCACTCCATGGACTGGGGCTTATCAACTACTGAAGAAGAAGTCCGGTAATACTAGATAAAGGATAATTGATATTCGGGTCGTTTACCGTTTAACAGGATATAGGGGATTGCACGTTTAGGATTGATTCCGATTTTACGTAAATCAGATATATTCTTTAGCCTCTCATACTTTCTTGCGGATAGGATAGCCTTTGCTCCTTTTGGGCCAATTCCCGGAATTCGTAATAATGCATTTTGTGCAGCGATATTCAATTCAACTGGGCGTTCAGAAAGATGTATTGACGCCCACCTGGTCTTCGGGTCGCTTTCTAATGGTAGACTGCCTGTTGTTTCGAAAGGTAAATCTTCTAACTGAAACTTGTAATCCCGCAGTAGAAATGAAGCCTGATAAAGACGCAGTTCACGCATGGGGAGGGTGGCGGTTATGTTTTCAAAGGGAGTACCAGGTACCGGAGTAAATGATTTAAAATAAGCCCTGCTCAAGCGATATTTCTTATGGAGATAAACCGTAGTCTCAAGTAATTCATAATCGCTTTCGCCGGCGGGACCGACAACAAATTGGGTTGTCATGGAAGGCCAGCGCCCTTTCCAACCCAAATAGGGAGGCGTGTTTTGTCTTGTCTCTTCTATCCAACGGATGGGTTTTATTAAATCATCTAGAAACTCTTTTCGGGGAGCAAGATGTTCAAGTCGTTTGGTATTTGGTGCTTCCAAATTTACGGATACACGGTCCGCAATTTGCATGATACGCTCTACCTGAGAGCGTTCTGCTCCAGGCATGATCTTTAAATGGACGTAACCTGTGTAATTGTGTTTATTACGTAACAATTCTATAGTGTCAATCAAATTGTCTTGCGTTTTTATACTTCCTCCGGCGAGTCCTGAGCTGAGAAATATTCCTTCCACAATACCAGCTCTGTGCAAGGACATGAATACCTTGGCCATTTCATCGGGAATCAGTCTTGTTCTGTGATAATCACGCCCGGCACGAAATGGGCAGTAATTACAATTACTCTCACATGAAGAGGTAAGTAATGTTTTAAGAAGCGAAATATGTTTGCCATTAGGAGTGGCTGCGTTTGTTATGTAGATATCTTCCGTTTGTAAAGGGGCGATATTAGGACATCCAATTTCTTCCGCTGGTTCTAATCCCATCAATGCAGATAAATTTTGAAGCCGTGTGATTGGTTCCATATAAACACCCATGAACATAATAGAACATACGTGCTTTTTTGTCAATAGGAACATCCAAGATATATGAACCAGGGCGTCTACCGGAAAATTATTTCTTTATTGTGTGGATTACACAATTTGACTATCCCGACGCAGGTTGGGGGAGTGATAGGTAATTGATATCAATAAAATTAAATTCATCGTCTGAAATTATTGCGGATTTATTTAGTATTTCCGGAAATACTTGTACCGAACATTGTTAATGAAGCGCAATACGCTTGACAGGGTAGGGCAATATTGGTAATATCTCTACATGCTTTTGATAAGTACCATTATCAATAACATAGACCGGGGACCAAAGATCTCTTCATGACAATAACAGTTAATCAGGCAATAAATAAATATTTAGACAACATCTCGTTGGTTCGCAGCCAGAACACTGCTCGCAGTTATGGCAATGCGCTGAGATTGTTTGAAACACTATTAAACAAACGCGATCTAGCAACTGAATTAAAAATGGTTAGAGAATTACCAGTTGATGCTATCGCATGGTTCGCAATGGATCTGAAGAAATACGCACCAGCTACCGAGAGCTTATATTTAACTGCTGTGGCAGGTTTCTATGATTATTTAGCAGCAGAAAACTTGGCTGATCCAAATCTTCCGAAGTTACGAATGCTTATAAGGCAGCGTTCACGTAGATATGGACCACGTCTCCCCCAATTTCCGCGTTCGCAAATTGAAGATGTGCTCAAATATGCAGCAACTCTTGCTACTTTGCCGTACAAAAATGAGGCTGAAGGCTTACGGAATTTACGAGACCGTGCATTTTTACTTACTTTAGCTGATACGGGATTGCGAGTCCACGAGGCATGTGATCTACGGCGTGGTGATATTGATTGGAATGAAGGCAAGGCGATGATCATTGGTAAAGGTGATCGCCAGGATGTAGTTCGCTTCTCGAACCGGTGTATGAAAGCAATTAGGGATTACTTGAAGCGACGTGCATCAATTGACGGTGCTTCAGGACGTCCTCTATCATCCCTACCGTTATTTTCGCGTCATGATCGCGGAGCTGGGAAAAAAATTAAACCAATCACAACAGCTACCGGACGCAATATCGTTTCACAAAGGGTTAAAGAGGCTTTAGGATCCCAAGCCGTTGGCCAAATTACCCCACATTCATTTAGACATTATTTTGTTACCACAGTACTTCATGGCTCAGGCGGAAAACTAAAACTAGCCCAGGAACTCGCCCGTCACAGAAATATTGCAGTAACTCAGAGATATGCCCACCTATCGGACGATGAACTGGATAGAGGATACTGGGAAATATTCGAAGAACGATAGTTGTCAAATCTATAATCGATGGTTTTGAACATAAAGAACAATGAATATTGTGTAAGCGCCCCACAATAGCACTTATAATTGCCGCCACTATGTTTATATATAAACCACCACCCTTTTTATTGAAATATGGCATAGTAAATCCGAGAAAAGATACCTATGCGCAATAACCTGCTGGGTTATTCAATGCGAATTCTAGGTTACTCTATGCAAATTGCCCTATTGTCAATGAGCAAACTTCGCCCCGAATTATTTGATTATGGTCATTTAGTGTGTTAAAATAGCAACTTGCATAAGAGAAATAACTTATTAAACTATGATATGCCGACGAGATTATATACGCATTATGTAATACATAATTGCAAATATGAGGAGTATGTTTAAAATATGAGCATAAGCCAGCTTGCAAGAACAATTTCAGCATCATCTACTCTTGTTCTAAATGAAGAAGCTAGAATATTAAGAGAAAAGGGAGAACCCGTAATCAGCTTGGGGATTGGTGAACCAAAGAATAAAACACCAATCACTGCATTACTGAGTGCGGCTGCTAAGTTAAGTGAAGGCAATATAAAATACACCCCCTCGGACGGGACACCGTCCTTGAAGAAAGCCATCATTCGCTATACTGAAGAGAATTACAACCGGCTTGTAGCCCCAGAGAATGTTATTGTATCTGCTGGGGCAAAACAATCTATTACTAACATCATACTTAGCATTGTGAACCCTCAAGACGAGGTTGTACTCCTGGCGCCATATTGGGTCAGCTATCCGGAAATAGTTAAATTAGCTTATGGGATACCTGTGGTCGTTGTGCCTGAGGATGGGACCTTCAAACCTCGCATGGAGGATATTGAACGTGCTGTAGGTTCCTATACCAAGGCGATCATTGTTAATAGTCCAAATAACCCTTCCGGTGCTGTATATTCAGAGAAGTTCATTGCTGACATCGTGGATTTCTGTGAAAGAAAGAAGATTTACCTGATCACAGATGATATTTATCATAAACTGGTTTTTGATGGTAATCAAGCAAGACCGGCATACGAGTTCACAACCAAAGACATTGAATCATCAATGGTAATTGCGGTCAATGGAGTTTCAAAATCATACGGCATGACCGGTTTCCGTATTGGTTGGACAATTGCGAACCGCAAACTTGTTGAAGTGATGAACAACATTCAATCGCAGACGACTTCGGGAACATCTGTGCTTCTTCAGGCGGGTGCAGAAGGTGCATTAACTGGCATGCAAAGTGTTGTCGAAAGCTTGCGTCTGACTTTCGAAAACAATCGTAATGTAATAATGCAGGAACTACGTTCGTTCAATGATATTAAAGTGATTAAACCTGAAGGAGCATTTTATTGCTTGCCGGATTTCAGAGCTTATTCAAATGATTCAGTGGAATTGTCCAAATTTATTTTAAATAAAGCTATGGTAGTCACTGTACCAGGCAAAGATTTCGGAATGGAGGGTCATTTAAGATTAAGCTTTGCTGGCAGTATAAAGGATATTATGACTGCTATAGAACGAATAAAATGGGTATTGGATCTAAATTCACCCAATGAAATATATATCGGCGATCGGAAACTAATAAGGGACTGGCTATGATCAATATTGTAGACATAAAAAGCCCAGCGCAAGCCCAGGCTTATGATCTTAAGTGTGATTACGGATTAGACAACCATGGTTTATCAAATTTGCACGTCGTTTATTGGAACTTGCCAACAGAAGCCCTCTACGAAGAAGCAATATTCCGTAATGAAGGGAAGCTCACCCAGTTAGGACCAATAAATGTAAATACAGGGAAACATACTGCTCGAGCAGCCGGCGATAAATTTATCGTCAAAGAAGCTACGACTGAGGATCATATCTGGTGGGGAGAATATAATAGACCCTACAGCCCGGAGAAGTTTAACGAGTTACTCAACCGTGTTCAAGGCTTTTTACAAGGCCGCGATCTTTTCGTTCAGGACTGCTTCGCCGGTGCTGATCCTGAATTCCGTTTACCGATTCGGATTATCACGGAATATGCATGGCACAGCATTTTTGCGAGAAATATGTTCATCCTTCCGCAAACAAAAGAACAATACAAGAGGCATGTTCCTGATTTCACAGTTATTACTGTGCCATCCTTTAAAGCCTTTCCACAGATTGATGATACACCTCGAGAGACGGTTATAGCAATAAATTTTGAACAGAAGGTTTGCATAATTGGTGACTCCAGCTATGGTGGAGAGATCAAGAAATCCATATTCACAATCATGAATTATTTGCTTCCTCTGCAAAATGTGATGCCTATGCATTGTTCATCTAATATGGGTAAAGAAGGAGACGTTGCCCTGTTCTTCGGACTTTCCGGTACTGGTAAGACTTCCCTATCAGCAGACCCTACTCGTGGTCTGATTGGGGACGATGAACACGGATGGAGCGATGAGGGGGTTTTCAATTTCGAAGGTGGTTGCTATGCTAAAGTCATTGCTCTTTCACCTATTGCGGAACCCCAGATATTCGCTTGCACAAAAAAATTTGGTACTATTCTTGAGAATGTCGTTTATGACCCCGTTACCCGGTTGATAGACCTCGATGACGATGCAAATACAGAAAATACCCGCGCTTCATACCCCTTAGAATTCATTGAAAATGCGGTACCTGAAAAGCGCGCAGGTCACCCTAAGAACATAATTATGCTCACATGCGATGCTTCAGGTGTAATGCCGCCTATCGCCAAATTGACTCCAGAACAAGCCCTATACCATTTCATTTCCGGATACACGGCAAAGGTTGGAGGCACAGAGATTGGTGTAGGAGAAGAGCCTGAAATTACATTCAGCACATGTTTCGGCGGTCCTTTTATGGTGCACCACCCGGTTCATTATGCAGACCTTCTAAAGCTTAAAGTACTTCGCTATGGAGTCAATTGCTGGTTGCTTAATACAGGCTGGGTTGGTGGACCATACGGTATTGGCAAACGAATCAGCATTCAATACACCCGCGCGATGCTCAATGCAGCTTTAGAAGGAAAGCTGGAGTCGGTTGAATATTCCACTGATCCCATTTTCGGATTTCAGGTACCGATAAGTTGCCCGGATGTTCCCGATAAAGTTATGGATCCTGCTTCGTCGTGGCCAAGTAATGAAGCTTATATGAAGAGGTATCGAGACCTTGCGTCTCGTTTTATCGATAATTTCAAGAAATATGAAGACGAATCTCCTCCAGAGGTTGTTTTAGCAGGTCCAAAATTATAGAAAGACTGCATCAGAGGAATAAAAAACGTTTACCGGGAGCAAATATTGATTGCTCCCGGTATTTTGTACGCCCGGCATGGGCGATAGCTAGGAGGTGGAAGACCTCTGCGGACGTTGACCCGACGAACCGCTAGCCGAAGGCAACTGCATGAGCGTGAGCGAGTGTGGAGAGGAAGCCGGAGAGCA